>Ga0193750_1000002_pt1 | contig 241198 bp, 191 predicted proteins | sample L1c1metaG_FD_160569 | JGI IMG/M metagenome (GOLD analysis project Ga0193750, IMG submission 160569) | Soil microbial communities from a riparian zone of the East river system, Colorado, United States - L1c1 | ecosystem: Environmental > Terrestrial > Soil > Riparian zone | place: USA: East... | reverse complement strand
GCGCAGTTTCATCTTTCCGTTGTTGATCGTCGCGTGCACGCCGACTGGAAAATTGCAATCACCGTGCAGCCGACTCAGAAATTCTCGCTCTGCCTGCAGACAAAGCAACGTTTCGTGATCGTTTACGGACTCGAGAAGCGCTTTTGTGCTTTGATCATCAGCACGAATTTGAAGAGCAATGATTCCCTGACCAGCCGCCGGTAGAAAAACTTCGCGGGAAAGAATCTCAAAAAAGAATTGCCCAGCTTCGCAGTCGATTTCGGTTCGGGTTGGCGAAAAGCCCAAACGCTCCAGTCCCGCGCGAGCTAACACAATTCCGTCCCACTCATTCTCGGCGAATTTGCGCAGGCGGGTCGGTACATTACCGCGAAGATCCACGACCTTGAGGTCCGCGCGTTTCCAATGCAGTTGACGCTGCCTTCGTACGCTGCCCGTAGCCACTGTCGCGCCATAGGGAACAGAAGCGAGACCGCCGGAGTTTTTGGAAATTAGCACGTCATTGATTGGCGCCCGAGGAAGAACTGCCGCGATTTGTGCTCCCGGACTGGTCTGACTCGGCAGGTCCTTCGCGCTATGGACTGCCACACTCACCTCGCCAGCGAGAAGCGCTCGTTCGATTTCCGCTGTGAACAATCCTTTTCGACCAGCAGCGAGGTCGACAACTTTGGCGTTATCCCCGCGTGTGATGATGATTTTGGTCTCGATTACGACGCTCGGATGCGCGGTTCGAATTGCCTTCTCAACCAGCAGAGTCTGTGCGCGCGCTAGCTCACTGCCCCGTGTCCCGAGGGTGATCTTCTCAATCATCGCGGGAATGTAACGTGCGATACTTTATAGGGGAAGCTGTCAGCTTCCCTTACAGCTCCGAAGCGCGGAGCGGATTTTCGCCGAGGGAGGAATGCTCGGTCGCCGGGGAGAGACGATTCAATCCTCGTGAGATTGAATCGACAAACTCAGTGACATGATCGGCAATGATCGCTTCGGCCGCAGCGATCTGCTGCCGGCGGAGTTCGAGCGATTGTTCCGCGACAGAGCGTATGGAATCGATGTCGTAAAGATAAACGCCTTGCAGTTCATTTACGCTGGGATCGACGTCCCTTGGCACGGCGATATCGATGATGAAGAGCGAACGCTCCAAGCGCTGCCACAACATCGGCGCGAGTATCTCGGATGTCAGCAACGGCGTTTCCGATGCTGTCGACGTGAGCAGAATGTCGACCTCGCGGCATTGCGTCGTCCAATCATCGAACGGCACGGCGCGCCCGCCTACGGCCTGCGCCAGCTCGCGTGCGCGATCCAGCGAGCGATTACTGACCCGAAGATCGGTGACACCACGCGAGACAAGCGCACGTGTCGTGCGCTCGCTGGTTTCACCCGCGCCGAGCACAAGCACTTTGCACTCGCTTAATTTGCCAAAAATTCGTTGAGCTAGTTCGACCGCGACGGAACCAACCGACACCGCGCCACGCGTAATGTCTGTGTGCGTGCGCACCAGTTTTGCCACTCGAAACGCGCGTTGAAATAAACGATGCAAATACGGACCGACTGCTCCCGATGTTCTGGCCGATTCGTATGCCTTCTTTGCCTGCCCGAAAATCTCGCTCTCACCGACGACCATCGAGTCGAGTCCCGACGCGACCCGGAAGAGATGTTGGACGCATTTGTTGTCCTCGTAACGATAAAATGGAGGCGCATAATTGTCCGGATCGCGATTTGTTTCTGCGATGAGACAACGCGCAATTTCGTCGGTGGAAATGCGTTTGTCTGAGACCGCATACACCTCCACCCGATTGCATGTCGTCAACAGCAACGCTTCAGCACAACCGGCCTGGCGCGCGATGGATTCGGCTGTGGCGTTACCCGCGAACTGCTCCAGTGTTGCAACGTTCGCGGTGTGATGGCTCAATCCGATACAGAACAGGTTCATGGCAGGTGATGCAGCTCCGCGGTGAATGTGATTCCCCACAGAAGCACCAGAGCAGCGCTGAAGCCAATAATGCATAACGCCGCCACACGTTTTGGCGCGAGCCATTTGAGATGGCGGGCTTGCAAGATTGCGGCGTAAAGCAGCCACAGCGCAACAGCAGCCACGACCTGAATGCGGGGTAATGGGTGACCGGTAAAAAAGCCGCTCACAATGCCTACGGTGTAAAGCGCAAAACCCCACCACAGCAGGCGGGTGATGGCAGCGAACAAGTTAGTCAGCGGCGGTAGATGATAAAAGATCGAATGCAACTGGTGCGTCTTCAGCTGGCGCTCCTGCACCAGGTACATCACGCCTGCGATGCAAGCGAGCGCGAACACACCATAGGCCACGAGGGACATCGATGCGTGAAACTCAAGCCAGGAATTCGCCGGGACAGTTACCGGGTGCCGAGTGTCGATTGGTGTGATCAGGGCAAAACCTTGCAGCAACAACACTAGCGGCGCGGTGAATGCCCCCATCAGCGAAAGCCGATAGGCGGGCCCTACCAGCATGTAGACTAACGCCACCGACCAGGCGAGAAACACAAAAACCTCAAACAGGTTCGTGATGGGACAGCGTCCCAACTCCTGGCCTCGAATCCATAAGAAAGCTGTCTGAAAAACAAAACCCAGGCCGATGGCGAAGAAATTGAATCGCATCCGGCGAAACACTTTTGCACGCAGCTCGACGACGGTGTGCACCACTGCGGCGAAAAAACAGATTGTCGAAATGATGAGAAAATAACGTTCCACTGGGACGATCTATTTTAAAGCGCCGGCCCCGAATTCGCAATCTTACATAGCACTCGCCTCAGCGACATGTCATTTCACCGCTTTGTTATTTCACCGAGAGCCTCGGCTGCCTTTCCAGATAGGGTTGGGGCTTTCTTAGGCAATATTTCTTAAGTTTTATCCTGACAATCTAGAAGCATTTTTGGCAGAAGAGACGCCATCAGACAGAAAGGTAAATTATGAAGATAACAATCCCAATCAGAACAACAAGTCTCTTTCTCACCGGGGTCAGCTTAGTAACGCTGGCCTTTTTCTTGGCTGCGCCAAGAACTCCTGCCTCCGACTCGCCCCGTGCTGCGTTCCTCAAAAACGCCTTGGGAGAGGTGCCGGAAACCGCGCTCCCCCCGGGGTAACACGGTCGATGGAGCTGGCGCGTTGCAAAATAACACCACCGGGGTGTGGAACTCGGCGTTTGGGGACCGAGCGCTCAACCAGAACACCACAGGTGGCGTCAACAACGCCATGGGTGTGAAGGCCCTTTTCCATAATACACAGGGCACATACAATGTGGCTAATGGAACCAACGCTCTTTTTGCCAACACGACAGGCATTGGCAACGTGGGGTCCGGTTATGGCGCCCTTTATCAGAATGTCACTGGCCTGGCTAACACTGCGTTCGGCTCGTTAGCGGGTGTCAATGTTACCGGCGAGCTCAACGTAACACTGGGCGCTGGTGCGGGCATCAATATTACCACGGGTAGCGACAACATCGCTTTGGGGACGCTGGCGGGCAGTAATGTCACTAGTGGTGATAACAACATTGACATCGGAAACGACGGCGTTGGTGGCGACTCTAATACTTGGCCGGAATCGTTCCGCTGACGCCCCAAGCGCCGAACCAAGCCGTGCTGGTTGATCCTGGCACAGGCCAACTGGGCATGGGTAGTTTAAGCGATCAAGTGACGTTTTCGGCCAATGCCGCCGACACCTTGCAACTTGTTGTGGGCGGTTTGGCGCTTACGCTGGGGACTGGTGATAACGCGACCATCAACATCGACAAAGTACAGTAAGCATACCTAGCGGACGTATTCGATTCTCGGTCGCCTCCTAGAGCATCGCTGTCGAAGCGAGCCATTCTTCCAGTAGGTGGAAAGGTCGGTAGTCGTCGTCAAGGCGTGGCGGCGCTCATCCTGAACACGACTGGCACAAGAAACACCGCCAATGTGGCGGCCGCAATGGTTTTCAATGGTGACGGCAACGACAACGCGGCTATCGGATATTTTTCGCTGTGCAAAACATTTCGGGCAACAGCAACTCCGGGCTTGGCACCGTTACGCTCATTAGCAACACCACCGGTAACTACAACACAGCGCTTGGTGACAGCGCCCAGCTAATAGTACTACCGGAGACAACAATATCGCCATCGGCTGCGACGCTGGCAGTTCGATTACGACGGGAAGTAACAATATCTATATTGGCAATCTCGGTGACGATGACGAATCCCACACTATCCGGATCGGCGACCCGGCAATTCACACAAGAGCATTTCTGGCAGGAATTCCCGCAGGCGGCCAGGCAGCGATTTTGTTCGATTACAACAATGGCACCATCGTGATCGGTGTCGGCGGCGCCGTGGCGTTCAATCAGGCACCGCTTATTGTCGGCACAGCAATTAGCAAGACCAATGACACAACGTTTACGGTCCACCGCAACGGTGTTTATCGCGCAAGCTACACACTGCGGACGGCACTCCTGTCGCTATTGGGTAGTGTTCGGGTGCAAGTCAACGGGGTCGCTGCGGGCCTAATCGTCGCAGGAGTTCCCCCTGAGTGATCAGGTCACGTTCCAAGCCAACGCCGGCGATACACTGCAACTGGTTGTTAGCGGCGTGGCGCTTACGCTTGGTGCGGGAGATAACGCGACCATCAACCTCGATAAAATACAGTAACGCGTCACCTGACACTTGTCATTAGGTTACCGGCCGTATGCCAATCCGGCTGCGGCCGGCAACTACCCACCCAAGCCCAAACTCGGCGCTGTCTCACCTAAGCTTCGACCGACCGCTTGCGGGAAATCACCAACTGAAGCACAAAGACCGACTCACTCACTTCTCAATGCTTGCTCTGGGATCGTTCATGCGGGGGTTGCCATAGCGACCTCGATTGACGTCCGACTACAATCCGCTAGCGTTCGCGCCGATGGGTTCTGTAACAGTTGAAAGGCTTCGGGCGGCCGTACGTGATGTGCCCGATTTCCCGAAGAAGGGCATCATGTTTAAGGATATAACGCCTTTGTTGGGTGACCCCAGCTTGTTCCGTGCATCAATCGATCTCTTTTTGGAGCGCTGTCGCGGAAGACAAGTTGACAAGATCGTTGGGATCGATGCGCGCGGTTTTGTTTTTGGATCAGCCGTTGCCTATGAACTCGGAGTTGGATTTGTGCCGATTCGCAAGCGCGGGAAGCTTCCATACAGGACGGAAATCGCCAAGTACTCGTTGGAATACGGCGAGGCGGAAGTGGAAATGCACACAGACGCTGTAACACAGGACGAGCGAGTGGTGCTGGTTGATGATCTGCTCGCGACTGGAGGAACTTCTGCTGCAGCTGCCGTCCTGATTCGGAAAGCGGGAGGACAATTGCTCGAAGCGCAGTTTCTCATCGAGCTGGAATTCCTCGAAGGCCGAAAGCGACTCGAGCCGACGCCGGTCACGTCGTTTCTCAAATACTGACGTAATTCACACGGCGCAGGTCAGCGCGTGTGCCGGGGCGCATTTCCGGCGCGACGCAGATTTTGGCTTTTCGATTTGCGATTCTAAATTACTCCGCAACACAAGGCGCGATGAAAGCATCTCGAGAACTGGAGAAAGTTTTGGCGCACGCCGAAAGCCGCCTCGCGCCCACAGGCACGCGACGCCCCACCGAAGTTCTCCCACTATACAAAAAATTTCTGAAGGTGGAAGAACACCGGCTGCGCCTGAGGCATCAGGCTGGTGGAGGCGGACGCGAGATTTGCGCGGGTCGAGCGGAACTGGTTGACGTTTTATTGCGATACGTCTTTGGCGCTGCATCGTCCGCGGCGGGTCGTGGAAATGGCGAGTCTGCGGTGCCCCTGGCGCTGATTGCTCTTGGCGGATATGGCCGGGGCGAGCTCAATCCGTTCAGCGACGTTGACGTTATGCTGTTGCATCGGCAGCGCGCCGGAGTTTCGCCGCACTTGGAGGAGATGGTGAACCAGATCCTGTACCTGTTGTGGGACAGCGGATTCAAAGTTGGACACTCCACGCGGTCGATCAAGGAGGCCATTGCGCAGGCCAACAGCGACATGCGCACAAAGACTGCGATGCTGGAAGCGCGGTTTCTCGCGGGCAACGCGGAGCTGGCGACAGAATTTCGGGAACAATTTCGTTCTAAATGCGTCATAGGACACGAACGCGATTACGTTCAGCTACGCATGGAGGACCAGGTCGGGCGGCACAAAAAATTCGGCGACAGCGTTTATCTGCAAGAGCCGAATCTGAAGAGCGGCTGTGGCGGACTGCGCGACTATCAAAATCTGCTTTGGATTACCTACTTCAAAGAAGGTTCGCTGAGCACAAACCAGCTCGTAGGGAAAGACTGGCTGAGCGAAAGCGACCAGCGCCGAATCGAGCGTGCGTACGATTTTCTTCTGCGCTTGCGCACAGACTTGCATTACGCGACCGGGCGCGCCACCGACATACTGCACATGAATTTGCAGGAGCAGGTCGCAACGAGGCTCGGATATTCCCCTCGAAGAGGCCAGCTTCGAAGCGAGGCGCTTATGCGGGACTGCTACAATCACACGCGAAATATTCTGCGGGTGACGGAGCGAATCACGGAACAGTTCGTGAGCGGACACGTTACGAACAAGACGCGCGCTCTTTTCAGTTTTCTTCCGTTAACGCGAGGCCACAAAACTCCGATTGGTGATTCCTTCTTTGTTCGAAACAAACAACTCCACGCCACGCGGCGCGATGTTTTTCGCAACGATCCCGAGCAGATGATGCGCGCATTCGCGCTGGCGCAGGAGCGTGACCTCGATTTCAGCCCGGAGCTGGAAGACTTGTTGAGCAGAAGCCTCCGCCACGTAACAAGAACGTATCAGTATGCGCGCGGACCGCGTGCGATCTTTACGTCGATTTTGTCCCAGAAAGGCAGAGTTGGACGCATCCTGCGGATGATGCATCGGGTGGACTTTCTTGGCCGGTACATTCCCGAATTCGGCCAGCTCACCTGCCTTGTGCAGCACGAGTTCCTGCACCGGTATACTGCCGACGAGCACACGCTGGTGTGCATCGATAAACTTGATGCATTAGCGGAGACCGATGATCCGAAGCTGATTCATTATCGCAAATTGTTTGAACAACTCGCGGACCCTCTCGTGCTTTATCTCGCGCTTCTCCTGCACGACAGCGGCAAGGCCGTGGGCCGGCCACACTCCGAAGCCAGCGCGCTGTTCGCCCAGCGTGTTGCGGCCCGTCTGCAATTGTCCTCCGAGCAGCGAAAATCGCTAATACGCCTCGTCGATCATCACCTCACCTTGTCCAAAATGGCGCAGCAGAGGAATCTCGATGATCCCGCAACAGTCATGGAATTTGCGCAAGTTGTGAAAGACCAGAAAAACCTCGACGCACTCATGCTGCTTACTCTCAGTGACGGCCAGGGTACAAGCGCCGAGGCATGGTCGGACTGGAAGGAATCGCTGGTGTGGCAATTGTTTCACCAGAGCTCGCGTTATCTCGCCGATCGAACGTCTTATCACGAACAAACCAGAATCGAGCGCGAAAGCCTGCGCGCCTCTGTCGGCGAGAACCTTTCACCGGACTACGCGGAGGAAATTGAAGCGCATTTTGAATATATGCCTGATCATTATTTCCGCTCGACTAGCGTGCCGGAGATCATCGAGCACGTGAAGTTGTTCCGGTCTTTTCTGGAGAGCGTGTCCAGCGCGAAAGAGTTTCCGCTCGCTCCGGCAGTGAAATGGAAGATCGTGCCAGAGCAGGGGCATACAGTGATGACGTTCTGCACTTGGGACCGCGAACGGCTCCTGGCAAAAATCGCGGGCTCAGTTTCCGTCGTGCCGTTGAACATTTTAAGCGCCGATATTTTCCCGCGCGGCGATCACGCGGTGCTGGGCGTTTTCCGCGTGTGCGATACGAAGGCGCGGCCCGTTTCTAATCGGCGCGATTTTGAGCTTGTAGAGCAAACATTGCGCCGGGCTTTCGAGGACGAGAGCTTCGACTTCGTCCCATCCATCGAAAAAGCGAAGCGTTCGAGCCGTCGCGCCGCAGTGGGAATTGAATTTCCGACTCGGATCACGATCGACAACAAGACGCATCCGACTTACACGCTCATGGAGTTTCAAGCCCCGGATCGCATCGGTCTGCTTTACGATGTCCTTAGCTGCCTCGATCGCGAAAATGTCATAGTACCGCTTTCTCGAATTAACACCCAGGCTGGCGCGGCGATCGACACACTGTACGTGGTAGACGGCTCGAGCCATGCCAAGATTACCGATTCGCAGCGGATTCGGATCGTTCAGCAGCATTTGAAGGATACGATTCTGCGTGGCTCGGCAAAACCGTAGAGAAAAGACAAGCGTTTTTCTGCTTTGCTGCGAACTCTTTTGATCTCATGAACGTTCTGATTCTCGCTGCGGGATACGCGACCCGCCTTTATCCGCTGACGCTCAAGAAAGCGAAACCGCTACTCGTAGTCGGCGGCAAGCCGATCATCGAATGGCTGGTGGACAATCTTGCGGGCATTCCCGATTTGGAAACGATTTACGTCGTCACCAACGACAAATTCGCGGCGGACTTCCAAACGTGGAGTCAGACTTACCAGAAACGCCATCCCGAATTTAAATTCAAAGTCGTTAACGACGGTTCCACGAGCGATGACGACAAGCTGGGCGCAATTGGAGACATCAATTTTGTCGTCACGCATGAGAATCTTTCCCAGACCAGCCTGTTAATCGCCGCCGGCGACAATTTGTTCACCAATTCGCTGGCAGATTTCGTGGCAAATGCGAGGAACACTGAAGTGACAGTTGCAGTTCACGATGTTGGCGACATTGAAGCGATCAAGAAGTACGGAAACGTTGCCGTTGATGCCGAAGGAATCATGACCCGGTTTGAGGAAAAACCGCAAAAGCCGCAGGGAACACTCGCCGCGATCGCCCTATATTATTACTCGCCTGCGGTCCTCTCGCTTTTGAGAACCTATCTGGCCGCTGGGAACAATGCGGATCAGCCCGGCCGTTTCGTGCAGTGGCTCTACACCCGCAAACCGGTGAAGACGTTCCAGATCAAAGGCCAATGGCTCGACATCGGAAGCAAGGAAACGCTCGAGAACGCGGACAAAATTTTACGAGCGCCCCATTGAAGCGTTGAATCGTTTCACACCGATGTAACGGTTTAACGAATCACGCTTTTTATTTCAGTCGTCCCTCATCGAACTCAATCAGATCGAAATACGTCCGAATATCTTTACGTCCGTCGCCGCCGGCTTCTTTGAGAAAATGCAGGAAACGCGCCTTTTTAGCAGCGGTATCGGGATGGCGCGAAACCATGGCCTCGTTCCACTGATCGATCGCTGCGGGCGAATGTTGCTCTCCATTTTCCTGCACCCACGCCAGAATTTCCTGTTCGTCATCCAGCTTGTTAGCGATTTCTTCGAATGCTTCTCCGTCGATTTTGAGAAACGCGAGTAGGTGCTTATCGAACCCGACGGTTTTATAGTTGTAACCGTCGAGTAAGCCTTTGCGATGCAGCCTTGCCTTGTCAATCAAACGCGGCAGATGCACATAACCGCCGAGTTTCTGGTAAGGACTGCGTGGATGCAGTCTTCGCATGAACTGATTGTTGCTTATGTGGCCGGCAACGGCCGCGCTACGGCATCTTGAAAGTTGGACTCTATAGGGCGCGATACGGCCGACTCTTGTGTCCCGAGCAGTTCTCCTTGTGCCAGGTCAATCTGTCCGATGGCGAGTTGGCCGGAAAACATCCCGCCTTTTTCCACGCTAATCGCCCTCGCTGTCACATCGCCCTCCAGCGAACCCTTTCTATGGACCGTTACGGATTGAGCGATAATTTCTCCAGACATCTTGCCTCTGATTTCGATATGCTCCGCGCGCACCGTCCGAAAGCAGTGAACATCAGCTTTGCGATCAACGACTATGTGCCGCGCGCTGATGCGGCCGGGGATTTTCCCTGAGTAGTTAATTGTCGCGGTATCGCAATGCAGATTGCCGCGCAGCCTGCCTTCAATCAAAGCGGATTGGCACTCCACACTGCTGCTGGCAAGATCACCTTTGCCGGAAAGATGTACGTTGCCGCGAGTGCGAATGCTTCTACTAAACCCGCTGCTGATTTTGTAATCGCGCAGATCAATGTGCGCGCTGCAGGACGGACAGATTGTCGACGTTGCGGCGCCAGAAACTTCCTGTTTGCGTTTACATTCGAAACACTCGACAACCGAACTGGTTTGACGCTTCCAAAAATCCTCGAGTTTGCCAAAAAGAGATGAGGAAGGCTCCGGCGCAGGCGCTTCTTCGGTCGTCCGCAGCTTCAGGACCGGTTTCGGTACGAACGGAGTAAAAGAGCGGCCGCACTGACGGCACATCGAACTCTTGGCCGCCGCGTATTCCATCTGCTTGAAGCCGCAGTGCGGACATTCCGCACTGACTTTTGCAGGCGATGGATTGGCCACTGTATGCTTGCCGAAACCGTTCTTTTACGCTCGCACTCCGAATGCCGCCTTGATCGGCTCGCTGGACCGCACAACTTCAGGTCGCGGTGCAGCTTTTGCCGAAACGGCACCGGTGGTGACTTCCGATTTCCCGATAAAAGTTGCGCCCTCTTCAATTACAAGACGCGCTGCTTTGAGATCTCCCTGCAACACGCATTTGGATTTCAGTTCGCAGCGCTCGCCAACAGTGATATTGCCGTGCACCTTGCCGTAGACGGTGATCGATTTAGTTTTGATCTCACCCCGAATCTCAGCGTTTTCACCGACCGTCAAAACGCCGTCAGAGTTGATGTCGCCTTCGACTTTGCCGTCAATGAGCAGTTCTTTTTGGAACTTGATCGAGCCTTTGATTTCGACATCGCTCGAGAGAATGTCTTTGCCTCCGTGGTCAGCCATAGGATTAGGTTTTGGATTTGGATTATCGATTATGTTTGGTTTTGGTGGTGCCTCTTCACGACTCGCAAGATGATTATTCTCATCTGCAACCGGAATCCGCGGTTCTTCTCGAATCGGGGGTGCCGGCCTTTGAGGGACGAATCTTTTGAGCATCTTTAGTAATGTGACACTCGTCGATACCTGTCAATGGATTCTCTTTCTGAGTGAAAAGTTTTTTACCGCTTATCGTTCAACAGCCACTCCGTAGAGCTTGCATGCTGGAGTTTGTGCAGAAAAAACGAGGAACGGTGGCGCATGGCTAGGCGTTCGATCTAAAACGCGAGAGAGCGGTTCGCGCGGGAGTGGCTCGTTCAGGATAGCTGCGGAATTTTGTGCCACGCGGTCGAAATCGTAGGCGAAAACCCACGCCACGTGGCGTTTCTCAAGAATCGCGCGTGCTTCTTGCAAATTCTCCGAAAGAAAAAATCGCGCGGTCTCCTCGATTCCGTTAAGACTTTCATGCGAGCTTCCCGCGACCCCAGGCTGCCCGGACCAGTAAGCAATCGGCGGCGAAAGCCACCAAGGCGCAAGAAACGGATGCACCTCAGGCGATCGCAAACTGAGTGCAAGATCGCGAATCTGCGCCGATTCAATCCGTCGTTCCACCCGGGCAGCCAATTGCGCTTCGTTCGGCCAGAGCCGTTCGTCCCAGTCTCGTAAAATCGGAAACATCGACAATACGAACGCAATCCAGACCGCGGCGCTTGATTTGATCGGCACGAGCAACGCCGGAAGCGCCAGCGCAAAGATCAAAACAAAAAAATATCCCCAACGCGCCTGCCAGATGGTCAAGAAATAGGTCACGATCAAGAGCACACAGATGACTACCAAGGCGTACGGTCCCCGCGCGTCGTCTTTTCGGGTTCGAACACTCATCCAGATGAAAATGGGCGTGATCAGCAGGAGATACCCGCACCAGTTCAACCAGACTGGATTCATCGGTGATACGTGTGCGAGTTCCCCGATCGTACCGGCCCAATTTTTCAAATGACCTTTGGACTGAAGGATCGCGAACGACGGAAGGTGCCGCTCGACTGCGAATGCGATGGCAATTATCGCTGCGAACAAAATCCATCCCGCGCGAAGATCACGCGCAAAGACCGCGCGGCGATTCAACACAAGTGCCGTGGCCATCACTATCAGAAACAGCACAATCGGCTCGTAAGCCGAAACCCAGATCGCCAAAGCCCAGGCGGCACCGCTCGTGAGCCGCCACGCGCTCGCCACATTGGTGGGTTGCAGAGTTTGCGAACTCCAGCCTGCGCAAATCGCGATCGCGACCAGCAGAATCAGCAACGATTGATGGTCAGGTCTGCCAAGCTCCGTGCCATGAACGAGGATGGGACTGATCGCATACAAAATTAGCATTACCCAGCGATACCGGAATTTCACGGACCACCACCAAAGAAACCAGCCTGCAAGCAGCGCGAGCAATGGCGAGACAAACGCGCCCGCCAGATCGAGCGCATGTGCCGTGAATGGATTTAGCAAAAACGATAATGCGACGATGAGATAGTCCAGCGGCGCAGTCGTGTGCGGGGTCGTTCCCTCCGGAAAATTCTCAAACTCATGATGCCGGATGATCAGCCCCGGCTTTTCCCTGACCAGCTGCGCACGCATCATGCGCGCGTAACAATCCGCATCGACAAAGTAAACATTCCCGGCGACAAAAACGTCCTGATAATTCGCGCAGCGTGTCGCCAGGATTAAGGCACTGAGCAGCGTGATCTCGAAAACGATCAGCGCAGAACTTCCGACGCGGTGCACAGGATCGACAATTACAAATCGACGATCGAAAATCGAAAACTAAAATGGGCCCGCCAGGATTCGAACCTGGGACCAAGGGATTATGAGTCCCCTGCTCTAACCGCTGAGCTACAGGCCCAATTTACGAGGGAAAGAGGCAATCTTGCTCTCGCCGAAGAGCAACTTTTTGATACTGGCATTTGATACTGTCGCATGCTTTCAAGAAATTCGGCTCCAGAGCAGACATGGAAGCGATGTGGCGAGAACCTCGTCAAATATACTCCCTCCGGCACATACTACGTTCGAGTGCGGGTCGCGGGCAAGTTGCACGTCAAGTCCCTTGAGACGCCGGTGCTGACGGTCGCGCGTCAGCGACTAAACGATGAGATTCACAAGCTTCGCGCTCGAGCAGCCTCCGTAATGGCTGTCCGTGCAGGCAAGATGCGAGTCGCCGATGCTGTCGCGATCTATCGCGAGCGCCTGGAGGCCGACGCTCACATCAAGCAGTCCACGAGAAAGTATTACGAACAGGTTTTGACGGCGTTGTTGCGATCATGGCCGAGTTTGGCAGAAACGGCTGTCCAACGTCTCTCCGAGCGCGATTGCAGGGATTGGGCGGCCAAAGTCTTTCGGGAGTTCAGTGGAACTCGCGCCAACAACACGCTGATGGTACTGCGGAATGTTCTCGAAATCGCCGTCGAAGCCGGAGCTTTGTATTCCAATCCAGCGCGCGCACTTGGTCGCGCGAAACTTCGCGCCAAAGATCTGCTGCTCCCAAGCCGCGAACAGTTCATCCATTTCGAGAAGGAAATCCGGGGAGGTGGAGGACGACATTCAAGAAACTGCGCAGATTTTGTTCAATTCCTCGCGTTTAGCGGCTGTCGACTTTCGGAAGCGATCGGTGTGACGTGGCGCGACGTCGATTTTAACAAATCCGAGATCACCATTCGCGGAGACGCGATTACAGGAACAAAGAACAGTGAAGTGCGTCGCGTTCCGATGATTCCCGAGCTGCGTTCTTTGTTGCAGCGGCTGCGACACGAACGCCCTGAGGAAACAAACGACACGCCCATTCTTCTTGTTCGCGAAGCGCAGAAATCTATGGATCGCGCCGCAGCCAAGGTCGGCATGAGGCGCATAACTCATCACGATCTTCGTCATCTTTTCGCCACGATCTGCATCGAGAGCGGAGTCGATATTCCGACTGTGTCGCGCTGGCTTGGGCATAAGGATGGCGGCGCACTCTGTATGAAGACGTACGGACACTTGCGGCAGGATCACAGTCTCGCTCAGGCCCAGCGTGTTAGCTTCGGGATAGCTGCCTAACGAATCAGCTTTTCAGAAGTCGCGGTAAGACGCTCGGTTCTAGCAAAATCGTCGGCGGAGAAGATGTGATCGATCCTATCGGCACCCACAATGAGGCCTCGGTTCGGCGCCAAAGCTCCGGCACGCTATCTTATTGGTGCTGGTAAGAACGAAAGAACCGAACGCGCGATCTTCGGAACAACCGCGCGATGCGCGTGCCAAGTAAATACGGAATCATCACTACGATGATGATGCCGAGGATGGCGTATGGGGCATCTTCGGCTTTTGGCTGTTTCAAGAAGGGATGGCCATTTGCGACTTCGTAGCCGCGCAAAAAGACACCGAAGATCAGAATAGCGATGGCGACGAACAGCAAACCAGCGAATGAACGCTGCCTTCTGGTAAGACCGCGCACTACTTCAGCGCCGCACCCCGTGCAGACGCTCGCATTCTCAGGAACTTGCGTGTGGCAATGCGGGCATACCAACGTCTTCACAGGCGAACAATAACATTGTCCGTATCAGAGTACGAGCGAATTTCGCGAGCTACCTCGCTTCCTCGATTTGAATTCCTGTGATGACGCCGCCATCGCCAGTCTCTAGGGCATCATAGCGTTCGGGCATCGTCCGCAGCCACTTCACTGCGAAATCCTGCAACGCGAGAAGCAACGTCCGGAGATTGCGACCTTGCAGCTGTACATCATGCGAGGAAAACAATAAGCGAAGCGTTTCGATTTGGTTAGCCGATGTGAGCGAGGCAGTGACGAGATGCTGGTATGGAAAGACGTGCGATTCGTTCGGCGATGTCTCGATGCGAAGGCACGGACATGGCCCTTCACGCTGCCAGCACGCGGGCGTTGCTTGCACGGTTTGTCTGCGATTTTCGGTTTTCATGTTTTTGATTCAAATCAATGCCGAGGAATTGGCTGCTCCAGGAATGCATCGTCATAAAGCAAACGCGCCGAGCGAATTCACGGCCACGTCGGAGCGAGCGGAGAATCTTGTGTCGCTTGTTCGTGCCGCTGTCTTGTTGCGGGATTAGATCGAGCGCAAGTTCGCGTTCGCCGCTGCGCGCGATTGCACTGCGCAGAGCCCGCTTGTCAGGCGTGAAAATTCGGATGCTCTTTCGGCCACGAGAGATCGTCACATACCATTGCTGCGCACTTGACGCAGCCCGCACGCCCGAATCGGAAAACAGGACGTGATCAACCGTCTTCCCTTGCGAGCCATATGAGGTGACTGCGTATCCGCGCTGAAACTGCCGATAGTGCGGCGGCAGAACACGACCATCTCTCAGGTGAATCCAACCGTCCGGTGAAATTTTTGCAACCGAAACGATTTCGCCGTTCGCGAGTTTACGACCGTCCAGGGTCCTGCTGTTTGCTTTCAACTGCAGCTTGTCGCCAACGCTGAGGCTGAGCACGTGCGGCAAGCAAACCGTGACCTTTTCCAAATCCTTTCGCGGGATTTGTCGCACTCGATCGGCGACCTCAACGACGAGATGTCTTGCCGTAAGCCCCATTATCTTGCCGTGCTCCCCGCGGGTGCAGTTGCGAAAATCGCGATTGAAAACGACGACGCTTCCTGGGGGATAATTTCGCAGGTCGAGCTTCTGTGCTTCTGTCAGATCGACTTGTTCGAGCGCGGTTACGGCTGATTCGTCGCCTGCCAGCAACCCGCGGTCTCGTAGCTGCTCGCGAATGGCGTCGTTCACGGCGCGAACTTCGGCGCGCGTTTGCGAGATAACGATGGCCGACTCGCCGCTCTTTGCGATCTCCAGATAAGCGTTCGTTAAGCGCTCATTCTGCCCGGCAGGATCACACTCGACGATGACGCCGAGCGCTTCCAATTTTCGAAATGAACGCGATAAATCTCCCGCTGCCGCAGCTTCAACGGCTTCGCGATAAGTCCTAATGCGCTTGCGTTCTGCCATGGTTCGCCCTCGCCGCGCATCCTGCCGTCGAATCTCGGAAATCTCCGCCACGCGCAAACCGGAATAGCGCTCGATGGCGCGGAGCGCGTCTGAGGCTTCAACCGGGCCGTGTTGTCGGGTATCACCGCAAAGAATTAACCGTCCTCGCCGGTCCCTTACCAAATCAATCAGGTCGAAAAGTTGACGCCCGCTGAGTTGTCCGGCTTCATCGACAATCACGACGGCGCGATCTGGCAAATCGCGTCGCTGCAGACATTCGGCAACTGTCGCTGTTCCTGTCAGACCATCGCGATTTAGATCGAGGACCTGTTGTCGCTGCGGCGCGAGAACGACGGACGCGCTTCCTGCGGCATCGAGTGCTTGTTGAACTCGCTTTAAAACAAAGCTCTTTCCAGTGCCGGCGGCACCGCGGAAAAGCGTGATGAAATCGGCGGACCAAAGAATCGTGTCCAAAGCGGTCGATTGTTCCGGCGTCAGTTGATTGTCGACCCCCGCGATTCTCGGAGACAGCGGCGCGTATGCGCAGATGCCGTCACGCGCGGCCTGCACGATTTCCCACTCTCGCGCGAGCACATTGCGATGTGCGACTTTGTCTTCGCCTGAACGCAGATACTCGCGCGATGCCGTTTCCTGTTTGATCTCGTTCAACGAGGTCGAACTCCCGCGCCCAGCTTCGAGCGCGTGCCGCCAGAGTTCGTGTTCGTGGACAACGGAACGTCGTTCAAACAAATGCCGCTCAGCCCATGTCACGGCTTCGCCAGCTAAGAGCTCTCGCGAATCTTCACGCACTCGGCTTTGCGGCCATAATGAGTCCAGCTCTTCGGTCGTAAGTTGATCTCTCCAGAGCGAGCGCAGTTTCCTCGAGTCCGCGTCATGGTTTTTCCTGGCTCGCTCCTTATGCGCGATGTGCTCTCGAATCGCCTTCTCATTGCCGCCCCGCTTTTCGGGATGGGCGTTCAGGAGGGCGCGAGTCTTCTCATCAATTTCGCGATGGCGTTTCGAGAAACGCTCGCAGATTTCCGGAGCGATCTCTGTGATTTCAAAGTCACCGCGTTTTGCATTGAGAATCGTATAACCGAAGTCGCGTAATGACCGGGCCAGCTCGTGATAGTAAATGTTCTCTGCATATTTCTGCGCTGCGAGCATTTCGTAATTTTGAAGCGCTTTCCAACGGCTTTCAGTGTTGTCGTAGGTCGCGTTGAAAACGATGCAGTGCGTGTGCAAATGCGGATCGAGTGCACGCGAAGTCTCGTGCTGAAACAGTGCGGCCACGATGTTTCCTGTTTTACGATCGGAATTGCGGCCGCGACTGCGTAAACGGGCACTCGCAAACTGTTCAAGTTCGCTGAGCGCGACCTTCACCGCCCTGGCATGTGCGACCACGATTCGCTCGTCGGCCGCTACCAATGCAGCAACCGAAACGGACTTTGGAGGCGAGAAAGTGAAGTCGTAGAAGACGCGTCGAACTGCATCGCACCGTTGCGTCAGCCGCTTACGATTTTTCGGATGCTGATTTTCGCAGAGAGCTAAGAAGTCATCTGCCGCAACAATGCCGGCTAATCCAAGTTTAGCGGCTCCTTCTCCAAGCCATTCGCCCTGAATCCGCGCGTTCTCGCCGTAGTAATCACCGATACTTAAATGTTCCGCGAAGTAGCTCTTCGCATTTTTCAGATTCAGCTGCGTCTTTGGCGAGAGCACATCACCCGAATACCACGCTGACAAATTCGCGTTGCTCTGTCCACGGAGCCGGTGACCGCAATTCTCATGAGAGAACTGCGGTGCATGAACCAAGAGTTTTTAGGAAGGGACGCCCTACCCCGTAGCCATGCTATGGAAACCGACCTCTCGCTGAACGCCTGCCAAAAGCATGAGTGATCCCACAGACATCGCAGTGCGCACGCAGCGCTTTCGCGATGCTGTTCGCGCATTCACGCCTCCGCCACCGATGCGTTACGCAAAGTTGATGCCGCTGAAAGATGGCATCATCGAGCTGCGCGAAAAGGGCGCGTCGTTGCGGCTGATCCGCGAGCTGCTCGCAACCGTTGATGTATCGGCGAGCATCGACACGATCGCGCGTTTCCTTGCTGAAGTTAACGGCGAAATCACTGCAGAACGTCGGATCAAAAAATCCGGACGTAGGCGCCAGATTGCCTCGAAGGCGAGTGACGGACAAAGCATGCCAGTTCCTACGTTCACCGAACCGTCATCGCCTGGACAATCGTCATCTTTATCGCCGCCATCCGAACGGCCACGCGTTCGCGGTCCGCGCATCGCAGATCCTCACAACCTCTGATTCAACGCACCTTCTTATGAACAAACAAATCAACCTCATCATCAACGGCAAAGGCGGCGTCGGAAAAAGCTTCTTCGCCACGAACTTCGTTCAGTATCTCAAAGATTGCAGCATCGCCCATTGCGCGATCGACAGTGACCACGAAAACTCGACGCTCAAGCGCTTCCACCCGCAATCGGAGTTCATCAATCTTGAGCACGGCCGCGAGATCGACCGCGTGTTCACGACCGCGGAAACTTGCGATTTGCTCGTGATCGACTGCCGCGCGGCCTCCACTGACCTGTTCATCGACTTCTTCGACGAGGTTAACTTTGCCGAAGTCCTCCGCTCACTCGACGCGCGACTAACTGTAATCTGTCCGGTCAACCACGAAGCCGACAGCGTCGAACAACTCCGTATTTTGTCTGACGCGCTACACGACCGGTGCGCGTGGGTTGTCGTAAAAAACGAAGCCCACAGCGACGCGTTCAAGATTTACGAGGGCAGCAAAACGCGGAGGCACGTTGTCGAGGATCTGCACGCGCGCGAGATCACGATGCCGCGCATGTACGATTGGCTCGTTACCGCATTAAACGAGCACAACACGCCAGTGACGATCGCGCTGACCCATCCCGGCTTCAATCTGCTCGACCGCCAACGATTGAAAAACTGGCAGACGCGATTCTACCGACAACTATATCGCGCGGCTGATCTGCTTCTGACCGAACCCCACGCCGCCGAGAGGTTCGCAGCATGAATGGGAACGATCCATTGGCGGAGGCAATCGGCGAGTGGCAACGCAAGCATCACATCGCCGATGGCGATCCGATGATTGCAGTGCTCGAATTGGTGCGCATCTATCTCAGGCATTCACGCGAGACCGAAGACGATTCGAGCGCGTCTCCGCCGAGCTTTGAGGACTTTCGCGGCACTATCGAACTGCTCGACCGCCGTTCGAAAGCATTCATCTCGCAAGCTACCGATCTCGTCGGTGAGTTGCGACGCTTTGGGCACAACGTCAATCGTCTCAACCGAGCACGCTTCATTACGCATTGCGGATGCGCGGCATTTGGCGCGGTCGCGGGCGTGTTAATTGATCGCCTTCTGTGAGTCCGGGTTTCAGCGCCATTATCGGTGGCTTTTTGTGCCTGGGCGCCGCAGCGAGTCTGGTCGTTCAACTTCTGCGGAAGCAGAAAAAGGACATCGTTGTCCGGCTCGCCGGTTTTGCTTGGACCCGAGACGATTTCTGCCGCGGCTGGTTGATCACTGGCGACACAGGCTCTGGCAAAACCCGTTCAGGCATCACACGTCTGCTTTATCAGGTCTTCCAGAACGAACCGACGTGGGGCGGTCTATGCATCGACGACAAAGGAATTTATTGGGAAACACTCTCTCAAATGGCCAAGCACTTCGGTCGCGAGAATGATCTCATCCTGCTCCAGGTCCGGCCAGATGACGCGGCGAACACATGGCAGCCTCGCCATACTTACAATCTTACTTCGGATCGTAGCATTCCCTTCAACACGTTTGCCAAAGTGGTCGTGGACACGGCTGCCTCGTTAGGCCAAGCGGGTGACAAAGCTTTCTTTAAAAACCAGGCACAGACCCATATCGCTGCAGCGCTGGAAACTCTCCGCGAGATCGGCGCCGATGTGACGTTAGAGAACGCGTATCATCTGCTTCTCGATCAAAGCGACTTGGACGAAGCGATGACCGACCTCGCGTCCAGTCACCAAACAATGCGCCGGCGCGAACTCGCCGAGCATTTCACGAATCGTTTTCTCTCTCAGCCGCCAGAGCAAATCGGCGGCGTTAAAGAAACGATCGCCAATTATCTTCAGCCATTCATTACTCCGGAAATTGGCCAAGTCTTCTGCGCGGCGGGAAACAGTTTCGACTTCGCCGATTTAGATCGTGGGAAAATCATTTGTGTGGCGATGCCGCAGAAGTTCCAGATGGAGCGCCGCTACCTAAACACATTTCTCAAGATGCTCTTCTACACGCACGCTCTACGCCGTTTCGACAAGCCGGCCGAGGAGCGCCAACGCGACAATCTCCTCATCCTCTGGGCAGACGAAGCGCAGCGGTTCGTCACAGCGAGCGAAGACGGCATGAGCGACTACAACTGCATCGACGTGATTCGCGAAGCGCGGGCAACGGTTGTAACCGCAGCACAATCTTCGACTTCATTCATCCCGCCACTCGGCCGCGAAAAAGCCCGCGTCTTCACCCTGAATCTCCGAAATCGGTTAATTTTCAAAGCCGCTGATGAAGAAGGCGCATTAGAAAGCGCCGACTTCTTAGGGAAAAAGCGCGTGATCAAGAAGTCATGGGGCTACCACAGCGGAAGAATGTCGCGCAATTATTCCGAGCAGGAGGAACACAAGATCAAACCGCACATCTTGCGAAACTATCCGAAACACACTGCTGTCATTGTTCATTGCGAAGGTGGCTACCGCCGCAAGCTGCTTCCACCGCGTGAGTCAGATGGAAAAATTCCTCGTTGGTTCGCTTACTGACTACTATCTACCAGATGATTCTCGGCGGAATACATCGATTGCTAGCTATTCAGGATGCGATAATGGCCTCACGCGAAAGTGGAACGCGCCGCCGCCGACACCCTCCAGCCCACTAAAGCTCTCTTCTCCCAGAGCAGCCAGGAAACGCGCGTTGCCGCAAAGCAGCGCGCGTTTTTCTTTTTCCCCTCGCCGAACTCGGCGGCTTCCCATCGGAATCAGCTTAAGCTACGGTCTTACCTCGCATTCTTGATGAACGAAGCAGAATGGCTGACGCGTAAGAAGCGCATCGATACACGCCTCAAACACCAGGGCTGGGAGTTGAAGGACTTTTCTCCCGGATTAGATCTCAAAGCCTTAGACAAGGTTGCCGTTGAGGAACTGCCCACGGCAAATGGCCCAGCCGATTACGCTCTCTTTGTCGCTGGCCGTTTGCTCGGGATCATCGAAGCAAAAAAGGTCGCCGTGAGCCCGCAGAACGTCCTCGAGCAGGCAAAGCGATACGCTCGGGGTGTATTTGACGCAGCGGGCGAATGGAATGGATTGCGGGTGCCTTTTCTTTACGCGAGCAATGGAACAATCGTTTGGTATCTTGATACCAGGCCAGAAAAACTCGTTTCCCGTCAGCTCAGCGACTTTCACACACCGGGCGCCCTCGACGCAAGATTCGCTCACGACATAACGGCTGGCGCGGGTGCTTACTTACTCGACACGCCACCGGAGCAGATCGGAAGGCTTCGTCCCTATCAACGAGACTGTATCGTAGCCGTAGAACAGGCAATCCTCGACGGAAAGCACGACATGATGGTCGCGATGGCGACCGGGACGGGTAAGACTTACGTCACCGTCGCGCAGATTTATCGGCTGCTGGAATCGAAACTGGTCCGGCGCATCCTGTTCCTCGTTGACAGAAAGGCTCTCGCCGCCCAAGCCGTCCGCGAGTTCAACGCATTCAACACGCCGAAGGGCCTCAAGTTCACTCAGGAATACGAGCTATATAGCCAACGCTTTCAGAAGGACGATTTCGGCGATGACGCGCCTTTCGATCCCAAGGTTCTGCCTAACGAATATCTGACCGCTCCGACGAGTGCTCACACGTTTGTCTACGTCTCAACGATTCAACGAATGGCTCGGAACCTTTTCGGCGCCGAGGGAAGCTTCCCACAGGCAGATGGTGACCCGGACATCGAGGACGACGCGGACCGGCTCGACATTCCAATCCATGCCTTTGATCTGATCATCGCCGATGAATGCCACCGCGGATACAGTGCGCAGGAGACGAGCATCTGGCGCAATACGCTTCAGCACTTTGATGCCATTCGCGTTGGGCTAACGGCTACACCCGCCGCACATACTGTTGCTCTTTTCGGCGAACCAGTCTTCCGTTACGGAGTCGAGCAGGCGATCCGCGACGGGTTCCTGGTCGACTACGATCAGGTTGCGATCCACTCGAACGTGCGTCTTAACGGCGTCTTTCTCAAGGAGGGCGAGCAGATCGGGAAGATCGATCCCGAGAAAGGTGGCGAAGCGCTCGACAATGTGGAAGATGAGCGTGAGTTCGACGCTTCAGCTGTGGAACGCGAGATCACCGCGCCTCAGAGCAATCGGAAGATTATCGACGAGATCGCAAAACACGCATACGAGCACGAGGAGGAAACTGGCCGCTTCCCAAAGATTCTCATCTTCGCCGTCAACGACCTGCCGCACACGTCGCACGCCGACCAGCTCGTGCGCATCTGTCGCGACGTGTTCCAGCAGGGCGATGATTTCGTTCAGAAGATAACGGGCAACCCGAATGTCGATCGTCCGCTCCAACGGATTCGTGAGTTTCGCAATCGTCCAAAGCCGAAGGTGGTCGTGACCGTCGACATGCTTTCGACAGGGGTGGATATTCCCGCGCTGGAGTTCATCGTGTTTCTACGACCAGTTAAGTCTCGCATCCTGTGGGAGCAGATGCTTGGACGTGGGACGCGTCGCTGTGACGACATCAACAAGGCGAAGTTCGTCGTCTTCGATTGTTTCGACGGTACTCTCTTCCGCTATTTCAAGGATGTCTCAAATTTCCCGATTGAAGAGCCGCGCAGCAATCCGCTCACGATTGTCGAAGTTATCGAAAACATCTGGCAAAACGTCGACCGCAAGTATCACATCAATGCGCTCGTAAAGCGGCTGCATCGCATCGACAAATCGATGAGCGCAGACGCGCGGGAGGATTTTTCAAAATGGCTGCCCGATGGGAACGTCGGACGTTTCGCATCCGAACTTCCGAAGCGGATCCGGGAGAACTTTGACGAAACGATGAAGGTTTTGCGCAATCCAGACTTCCAGGACCTTCTGGTAAACTATCAGCGTGCCAAACGAACCTTCTGGGTCGGCTATGAAGTCAAGGACGAGGTCACCTCGCGAAAGCTGTTCGGCAAATGGGAAAAGCCGGAGGATTACTTGGAGGCATTTACGAAGTTCGTCCGCAGCAACGCCGACCAGGTTGGCGCGCTTCGCATTCTACTGAAGCGGCCTCAGGGCTGGAATCCTGAAGCGCTATCCGAGCTAAGGCAGACGCTCCGAATGAACGATTTCGACGAGAAACGTCTGCGCGACGCACACAAGAAGGTGTATCGAAAAGACCTGGCTGACGTGATCTCGATGGTGAAGCACGCGGTCGATCAGCAGGAGCCGCTGCTTACGGCGGAGGAGCGGGTAGCGAAAGCGCTCGAGGAGTTGGAGGCATTCCACACGTTTAAACCTGACCAGGAGAAGTGGCTCATGTTCATCGGTGAACACTTGAAAGAGAATCTCAGCATCAGTGAGGAAGACCTCGACTCGCAGCCAGTTTTTACAGACCGCGGCGGACTCGCGCGCGCGCGAAAGCTGTTTGGCTCGGAACTCCGACCAATGATTGACCGACTCAACTACACACTCGTGGCCGCGTAGCATCATGCCAAAGCATGTCGCCTTCTTCTTTGGTTCGGGAATTTCCGCTCTCTCCAAGGCGCCGATGGTTGGAACTATCACGAATGCGGCGTTAGCTCACGGCTGGGAGAAACACAGTGATTCGAGGTTCTACACCGCGGCCGGACCTTCTACTGGGGAAGCATTACTAGCGCAGGAGTTCCTGCGGTCACTCAAGGATTATATCGATCCGCACCTTCGGATTCGCGAGTCACGAGAAGGCAATTATGAGGATCTTTACGCCGCAGCGCTCCAGATTGTCCAAGATGAGACTTTCGAAATCGTGAATCCACTTATCAGCACATCCTTATCGGAGATCATGTGTAATTCAGAGAAACTGTGGCGTCAGCAACCGGCACACATCGATGACAATGCTTTCGCTTCCTTGGCAGATCGCGCCACGGAGTTAATCCAATGGACAGTGTTTCATCTGCTTGACCCTGTAAGGGTGCCTGTCGGCATGGATGCGCTCGCCTCAGTAGCGGGGATAGTCGACCAGTGCGATGTCTTTACCTTAAATCATGATCTTCTAATCGAACGTCTATTCGATCAATTCGGCGTCGATTATGCGGATGGGTTCGGACAAAAAGATGGCGACGTTCAGACGTTCAATTGGTCTTGGAATGCGCCAGCTGCGAACATTCGGCTATTCAAACTCCACGGCTCGATCGATTGGTATCGCTATCGTTATCCGCAGTACGTACAATATGCGAAAGTTCGCAGCGATCCGGAACATCGTAAGAATTCAGTTGGAGACCGCTTAACCCTTCTCGACACGAAGCCGTTATTCCTCACCGGAACGACCGTGAAAGAGCAAAGCTACGGTTACAGTCTGGTTGGCGAACTTTTCGCTGAGTTCCGTTCGCGATTGCGACACCACCACACACTCATCTGCTGTGGATATGGTTGGTCGGACAAGGGTATAAATATTCGCCTTAGGCAGTGGCTTTACGATGCGCACGACAATCGACTCATTATTCTGCACCGAGGCTCGCTCGATGAACTGAAAAACAAAAGGTGTTGGTATTGGTATTGGGACGAACTCGAGAAAGCTGGGAAACTGGTAGTTGTTCCCAAATGGCTGTGCGATTGCTCGATGCAAGACCTCCAACCTTTTTTTTCTAACTGATCCATGTCTGACATCGTCAACAAGCTCTGGGGGTTTTGCCACACGCTGCGGCACGATGGCATAGACTACGGCGATTACATCGAGCAACTCACGTATCTGCTGTTTCTCAAGATGGCAGAAGAACGATCAGCTGAAGTGCTGAAAGGCTGCGACTGGGCCAGTCTGAAAAATAGGTCTGGCACTGCGCTGACTGATCATTACGCCGATATTCTTCGCCGACTGCGCGAAGCCGGCGGACTCCTCGGCGACATCTTCACTCAAGCCACACCGCGCTTCAATAATCCGGTCAACCTCAAGCGCGTCATCGCGATGATCGACGAGGAAGATTGGTCGGCGATGGATGTCGATGTTAAGGGTGCAGCATTCGAGGGTCTGCTCGAAAGGGCTGCCAGCGAAGGCAAGAAAGGCGCGGGCCAATATTTCACCCCGCGCCCGCTCATCCAGGCCATCGTCAAGGTGATGAAGCCGGATCCTCGCGGTAAACAAGATTTTACGATCGCCGATCCCGCTTGCGGTACCGGTGGCTTCCTTGTCTGCAGCTATGAATGGTTAGTCGAGCAAGCGAAGGGTGTGTTCGACCGCTCTGATGCGAAGCGGATAAAAACGCAGACCTACTACGGGCAAGATTTGGTTCCAAGGCCGCGCAGGCTCGCTCTTATGAACCTGTTTCTGCATGGGGTCGAGCCGCACATCTACCTTGGCGACACCATCTACGAGCCGTTTCGCGGAGAGAAGAACGATGTCATCTTAACGAATCCTCCGTTTGGGACCAAAGGCGCGAACCAGGCACCAGAGCGCGAAGACTTCACTATCGAAACGAGCAACAAGCAGCTCAACTTCGTCCAGCACGTCATGACAGTGCTGAAACCGGGTGGACGCGCTGCGATGGTATTGCCGGACAACTGCCTTTTCGAAGGCAAAGCCGGCGAAGTCTTCGAACTGCTGATGCAGGACTGCAATCTGCACACGATCCTGCGCCTGCCGCGCGGAACGTTTACTCCCTATAGTCAGGGCGTGAAAGCAAACGTCATCTTCTTTCAAAAAGGACCGCCGACAGAAAACACATGGATATTCGACGCCCGCTCAAACGTTCCGGGCATCACCAAAAAAGACCGCCCGCTCACGGCACGACACTTCGTCGAGTTTGTGGAGTGCTACGGCAAAGACCCGAACGGCCTGAGCAAACGGAAGGACCTGGGCGAAACAGGTAGATTTCGCAAATTTCACATCAGCGATATCAAGGAACGCGACTACAAACTCGACATCACCTGGCTCAAGGACGAATCGCTCGAAGACGCCGACGAATTGCCAGAACCGCAGGATCTCGCTACCGAAGCCATTACCGAACTCGAAGCCGTCGTGGACGACCTCCGCGAGATCGTCGCGCTCGTGGAAATGGAAGAAGGCGTGGAGAAATGAGCGACGAGCTTCCGAAAGGGTGGGTGTGGGCGAAGATGCTCGACATCCTCGATTACGAAGGCGGCTCGCAGCCGCCGAAGAAAGAATTCATTTACGAACCGCGTGACGGTTACGTGCGGCTCATGCAAATCCGGGACTTCGGCGACAAACCGTTCCCAACCTACGTTCCCGACAGCAAGCGATTGAAGAAAGCAACGCGTGATGACCTTCTGCTTGCTCGCTATGGTGGTTCGTCCGGAAGCGATTCTCTTGGACGCGTCTGTACTGGATTGGACGGCGCATATAACGTTGCTTTGGCGAAGCTCATCTTTTCGCGTGACACTCTCGAAAAGGACTATGTGCGGTATTTGTTCCTCGGTCCGTGGTTCAGGGAGAAAGTCAGTCAGAATTCGCGTAGCTGCCAGACCGGATTCAATCGAGAAGACGTCGAGGACATTGCGTTCCCTATTGCCCCGCTTCCCGAACAGCGGCGGATTGTGGAAAAGCTGGAGACGCTGTTAGGCAAACTAGACGCCAGTCAGCAGCGGCTGGCGAAGATTCAGGTCCTGCTCAAACGCTTTCGCCATTCCGTCCTCGCCGCAGCCTGCTCCGGCCGCCTCACCGCCGATTGGCGGGAGGAGAACGAAAACATTCAGGCAGCCGACTCACTCATCAAGAACGCCCAGTTTCAAATTGCAGAATCGGAGGACGACTTGCCCGAGTTGCCCGAAAAGTGGAGGTGGGTTGCACTCGGCAATTACGCACATTGCTTCCGAGGCAGGTTCTCACCGCGTCCGCGCAACGACCCACGATATTTCAATGGCCCGCATCCGTTCATTCAAATTGGCAATCTGCCCCACGAAGGTGGTTTGGTGAACTCGCACGTTCAGACGCTAAATGATGAAGGTCTCGCAGTTAGCCGCAAATTTCCAAAAGGAACTGTGGTCATCGCTATCGTCGGCGCGACCATCGGCAACACGGGCGTGCTCGCTTATGACATGTGTGTAACCGACAGCATCGTCGGGCTGGAAACGGGCGATGAACTCGGCAATCGTTACGTCGAACTGTTTCTTCGTAACAAAAAGGAGGCCATCCGCCAATCGTCTTACTCAAGCGGCGGGCAACCGAACATCAACTTGGCGGCTTTAAATCCATATCCATTGGCGCTACCACCGCTCCCGGAGCAACAGGAAATAGTGCGGCGCGTGGAGAGATTGTTTGCGCTGGCGGACCAGCTTGAGCTGCGGTTGGCCAACGCGCGTGGGCAAATGGACAAGCTTACGCCCTCGCTCCTCGCCCGCGCATTCGCCGGCAAACTGGTCCCGCAAGATCCAAACGACGAGCCCGCGACCATTCTCCTGGAACGAATCAGAGGGAGACACAACGGAAACGAAACCGAACCGAAACGCCAATCCAACGAAGCGCGGGACAAAACCCAATCACGAAATGACCGATAACTCTGAAGAAATATTGATAGAAGGTGACGAGGCGGAGGAATCTTCCGATCTAAGCTCCGAGATTACGGAGCGAGAAGTCTTGACCAAAGCCGGAGATCCCGAGGTACGGGCCCTCCATGACAAATACAAAAGAGGGAAGTTGATACTCCAGCCAGACTTTCAGAGGCACTTCGTCTGGGACAGAAAAAAGTCGAGTCGTCTCATTGAGTCGATTCTTCTGAGCGTGCCCTTACCGATCATTTATCTATCAGAACAACCTGATGGTAAGGAATACGTGATTGATGGTCAGCAGCGTTTAACAAGTCTCTTCTCCTTCATCGATGGACAGTTCCCTTCAGGGGATGAATTTCGCCTCATCGGACTCACCGCTTACAAGGAGCTGAATAAAAGAAGCTTCAAGGAAATAGCCGAGCAGATTCAGGATAAGATATTAAATTACAGCCTGCGCAGCGTAACGCTGCTAAAGCAGAGCAGTTCTGACCTTAAATTTGAGATTTTTGAGCGACTTAATACTGGTTCCGAACCACTCAACGACCAGGAGCTACGCAATTGCGTGTACCGCGGACCGTATAACAGACTTCTCAAGGAACTCGCTGCTGACCCTGATTTTCGGTCTCTTCTCGGCCTCCCATCTGCTGACAAGCGGTTGAAGGACATTGAATTAGCTTTGCGCTTTGCTGCCTTCTTCCACGCAACATATCTCAAATATCAGCCACCGATGAAGCGCTTCTTCAACCACGACATGGAAAGATTTCAACAGATTTCCGACTCTGACGCGCAAGCTATGAGGAATGCGTTCAAGAATTCTGTCCAAATCATAAAGTCATTATTTGGATCAGACCGCGCCTTCAAGCGCTACTATGCTGGAGATGAAAAGAACCCGGCCGGCCGGTGGGAGCCCAAGAAATTCAATGCCTCGTTATACGACGTAATGATGGGGATCTTTCACGACAAAGACAAGAATCAGGTATATGCCGCTCTCGATTCACTGCGAGAAGCTATCATCGACTTGATGGCATCAAATCGTAATTTCAACAACGCCATCCAATTGAGCACAAGCTCAGTTGACAATGTTAAATTGCGGTTTGATCTAATGCGCCAGGTTGTCGAAGGAGTCCTTAAAGACCACAAGATTCAAGAGCGCTGTTTCACGCGAGAACTAAAGCAGGAGCTACTTGATAGGAATCCCACCTGTCAGCTCTGTAAGCAAGCGATCCAGGAACTTGATGACGCCGCCGTCGACCATATCGAACAGTACTGGCGCGGTGGTCAGACCATACCCGAGAACGCGAGACTTGCGCACAGATATTGTAATGCCGCACGACCTCGGAATGACTAGATTCCTACTGCCGCTGAAAACTCAGACGGTAATTGACTGTGCAATTTCTGCTTGTATGGCAGCGTACAAATCAACGTCTAAGCCGAGCGTTTCAATGCTGACGATCAGAGCATACCGAATCCGATCGTTGAACCGCTTATGCTGCGGGCGCAGCCGCCACCAGCCGTTAACCGGGTAGACAATCAAATGCTCCATTTGGGCTAAGTTCGCTCCGGTGCCTTCCCATGTGTCTGTGTGAAGTGAACCCCGTCGTCGATTCTCGTCCCCAACTACCCAGCCATCCGTTGTATCCTCGGGCCTACGGTAATCCTCCTTCTCTTCTTTGCTAACCGCATCGGAAACCCGTGCAATAAACGCGGTTCGACTTTCAGTCGGCGTTTGGACCTGGAAACGCAAATTACAACCCGCATACCGATACTTGGTGTTGACGGCGCGCGAACCGGGGTTCGGCTCAACAAAATACGAGAGCGTAATGCGCAGGCGCATCATGGCTTCGGAATCCTGCTGAAGAAGTGACTTCGGCCACGGCATCTGATAAATCATCATGTCGCGAGTCGCGATAGAGCCGTCCTGACGCTTCTCAAACGGTTGGAGGGAATCTTGGCAAACAAGTGTCGCGCGTTGACGCGCACATGCGACAGCCCGAGAGAGGTCGGGAACGCCGTGACCATAACGCTGGAGAACCGTGCTAACAGATGATTTCTCGTTCATTCTCACGCCGCTAGTCATTGCAGGCGTCCATTCGGCTGAGTGGACAATCAATGCCCGGATCGTTTCCGGCCAGAATTGTGGGTACGCGGCTTGTGTATTGGCGGCCATGCCGGCGGCAAGAGCTGTCGCGGCGCTCGTGGCGCCAAACGTAGTGAAGAGGCGTTGCTGAAAGTTTGCGTGGGTAGTCAATAGCGATAGAGAATCGAGCGCATTAACGGAACCCGAGCTATCGGCGGCTAGATTTCCCCCTTCTAATACAAGATCTGGCTTGAGTGGCCAATGGCGCGATTGTTTAGAGCTCCACATCACACCTGTGCAGCTCGTGGGTGAAAGACCACCTTTCGGCGCAATGCACTCCCAGTCGGTCAAAAGATTGCCGTGCTCATCCTGCAGCGAATCCTTCTGAGTGAACGCTCCAATCGTCAGCGCGTTCCACGACTGTCCGGGATCCTCAATTGAGCCAGTCTCATTGAGTGCTGTGTAGTCCGAGCGATTTACAGGATTTACGTTGCCTGCACTGACGCAAATCAAACGCTTCGTATTGTCATCTTCAAGGTACCCGGCTGCGTAACTGTCGATTGCACTGGACCACGCGCTTGGCTTGCCAGTTTCCCTGAATTCCGGAGCGTCAGTAGCTGTAACTGCCAGGCTGAAGACGCGCTTTCGTTGTGGTGCGTTCAATTCTGCCAACGCCATAGCCTGTTGAGTTATCGGACCGTAGTTTTCGGGTTCGTTGTGACCGACGCGCGGAAGAATTTTCACAGACTCGAGGCGATAGCCGAGGTCTATTGGATCGGATGTCTGAAGAATCTCTGTAAGGTCGCCATGCGCAGCCAACCCGGCCATCGGTGTGCCGTGGCCTGGTTGATGGTGATCATCTTTGCCCCACTCGGAGCGGACCGTATCGTGATCTGATTCAGCGAGGATGTCGGCAAGCAACGGATGTTGCCGATTCACACCAGTATCCAAGATGCAAACGGCCGGAGCTTCCAACGGTGGTAATGTCCGACGGCGAATAATGTCGTCACATAATGCCGATTGATCGCTCGGAGGTTGCTCAACAAAAAACGCAGCAGTGAGGCCCGGATACCTAAGTTCGCTCAAAAAGTTAAGTAGCACCGGCGCCTCAGCCAGAACTCGACGTGTCGTCTTCAACAACAATACGGTGTGTTCCGGTAGCCGTAAGCGACCGGGCTTGATTTCCATCGCCAATCGCTCTGCTTCTCTTTCTACAGCTTGCTCATAGAGAGCTTGTTTTTGGACTGAAGTACCAGCGCGAATCCATACCTCCCACCATGCTTCTTCATCCAAGCCAGGAAGCGGATGCTTTGAAGTCCAAAACGCTTCGATCGCCCCCAAGCCAATAGCCGCCACATTCGCGACAAGGTCTTCATTTTTCGGTCTTCCCTTTTCTGTCTGCTTCTGCGCGTAGTCACGGACGCGACTGATTAGGTAACCAAGCTTGTTATTTAATACGAACACTGTTGCCACCGTGGTGATCAGCTCCGTGCCGTCATCCTGTGTCGTGGTGATTTCGCGGACGTTCTCAAGGGTGACTCCGAACCGCGGCGCATCAAGCGCTTCAAGGTTCAACGGGAAGCCGGGCTCGCCGCGAATCTCCAGTGTCACACCCACGTCGTCCCTATATTCAGCCAACTCCCTCGCAGCTCTGAGGCGTTCTGCCTGTTCGGTAACATGCACAAGTTCTTGCTGCAGCTTACGTGCATGGTCGGCGCGACGACGCGGAAACACAGCGAACTTTCCGCCGCCGCCACCTCTAGCGGTATATCTGTGGGCTCGAGCGCGCCCCGAGTAATCAATGTGTCTGAGAATCGCCGGAGGCGGGTCAGGCATACGCGCTAAGTACGCTGCCGGCGGTCGATAAATAGACGCCGCTCACTAATAATCCGTAAGATAATATCGATCGTTAGCGCAGTCTTATCGTGAATCAGCATGTCTTTAATCGCTTCTTCGCATACACGAGTTATTTCGGCGAAACTCAGTCCTTCAGACGCATGCGCCAGTTTTTTGAAATCTGCTTCAGTCAAGTTTTCATGGCCGGCAAGACGTTCACGAAACGTCCGCTCCGCTAGCTCCAAAGTTGGCATACCCAGTTCGATCAAGTCGTCAAAACGCCGAAACAGTGCTCGATCGAGCAAATGCCCATGGTTCGTGGCTGCTATTATCACGCTGTTGCCACGCTGGCTTTCGATGAAAACGAGAAAGCTATTTAATACCCGACGCATCTCGCCAACGTCATTCTCGCTTCCTCTGGCGATACCAATCGAATCAAATTCGTCGAACAGATAGACCGCGCGGGTCCTTTCGACAGCATCGAAAATCAACTTGAGTTTGGAGGCTGTCTCTCCCAGGAAACGCGTTATCAGCGTTTCGAGACGCACAATAAATAAGGGAAGCGAGAGTTCTCCGGCGATCGCCGAAGCGATGAAAGTTTTCCCGCATCCGGGTGGGCCGGTCAGAAGGAGCGTCTGTCTCGGTCGAAGCGCATGCGACTTTAGCCTCTCGAGATGCCGTTGCTCCGTTAACACGCGTCGAACGTGTTCTGCCACTGCGTCATCCAAAATCAGATCACCAAGGCGCGCTGATGGGTACTGTACCGAAAGCAGCTCGGCGACCTCACCTTGTGGCTGCGCGATGTGAAGAAAACCAGGCCGCGGAGCAAGGGTTTGGTGATGTCTCGCGCTTTCAATCAGCTCCCTCAGCTCCTTTGCAAAGGCGGCATGTCCCTTGCGCGCCTCGGACGCCGCTACCTGCAACGCGACTGCGTAAAATTGAGAATCGTCTCGGTCCGCATAGCTTTTTAAGAGGGCTTTGATCTGCGCCGCACTGGCCATTACACGCACCTATAGCTTTCCACGCTGCGATCTACTAGAGCAACGGACACGCCCATGGAAAGCAAAATCTCTGATCTCCGGTCGGAATCGCGCGCTTCAACGCGCGCGCGGCCGCCGGCGAATTCGCCAAGCAGCTAACCCAACCGGGAGCCCTTTCAAACCCGCGAAACGCACCCTCTGATTCATGCGTTTCGATCAGCGCACCCGATTCATCGAATACGCGGAGATCATGCATGTGAGCGGCTATAGAACTTTGCTCTCGCCCATCTCGCAAAGACATTGAGCTTTCTCCTGCCGGCCTTCCGCGCCGCGGCTCCTCCCTCCAAAGCTCAAAGACTTTGCTTCCCCCTTTTCAGAGATGCAGTCATCGCGCGTTGTTTCCCTTAGCTCCGCTCCGGGCAGGCTTCGCTACACTCCATTCCACAACGCGCGATCACTGCGTGCGCTCAGAATTGCCCTCGCCAAAGATGACGCACAAGACTTTCGCATTGCGCTCGGCACGCAGCAGCTGGTCGCTTTTCCGCGGCGAGAATTGCGCGCTCGTCATGTATGCTCAAGCGCACTCTGATCACCCTCGAAGCGCTTGCGAATAACGGCCGTCGCGTAACGAAACCGCCACCAGCCTTAGAATCTCGAAAGATTGGCATACTTACTCCCGGATACCATGCTTCGATGCGCGGCTGAGCTTCGAGTCATGCACAAACATTTTTCTCGGCGCTGCTGTGGTAGCGGGTACACGATTTGATCAGCACGCGGAGTGAAAAAGACACGGTTCGATCGTGCGGGAATTCCAGTGCCTAGCTTCACAACCTCGACGGCCGCCATCAAACCGGCCGCAAACGACAAGAACGGTAACGTCGCATCCATTTGCTTTAGTTCACCGTTATCTCCCGGTATCTCCACCACGCCGCCTCCGCATTTCGTAGGAGCGGAAGGCCCCGGCCGAAACATGCAGCAACTACACGGCTCTTGCGGTGGAATGTGGCGCAATACGCAAGCCTGCCAGTTCGTGCCCGTCGTTCCGTAAATCTGTACCGGCGGTAACAGGGTCTCGATAGAATAACGAACGTTCCGCTCGTTTGCTGCCGAGATTAGAATGTCGGGATCGCCCTGTTGCCGTTGCTTCCATATTTCCGATTGGTCCAGCCAGGCTGGCTCAGCTGTTGCTGAAACGCCCCGCGCGCGCAGGAACTTCGCGACGACTTCCGCTTTCGACTCCCCGACATCGTCGTAACGAAATATCGGCGAACGATCAAGATTCTCGATCTTCACCGAGTCACCATCAAAAATTGTCGCGTCGAACTTCACGCCTGCTAACGCCAAGAAGTATGCGATCGCGGAACCGACAGACCCAGCGCCAACAAACCACAGTTTGCCTAACGAATCGCGGCTGTTAACCAGCGGACCGCACTCGGCTAGCTCGCCCGTCCACTTCAGAAGGTTGACTGCAACCGGTGCGACATCAGCCGGGAAAATATCTATGAATATCTTCGCGGCCGCCATTATTGCGGCGAACGCGCCGCCGAACGGATTTGATGTCCCCGGGAACGCAAGCGGCGACGGCGACTCTCCGACGAATGCATTCCAATCTGACCCGTGAACAACCCACGGTGCCCCGGTCGGCCCGGCATGCACTCTATAATCGTCGTCGCCGAATCTCTTTACGTTGAAAGAACCGTGAGGGTCTACGCCCTTCATCTGCTCCAGGAGAAACTCATGCAGCGACGTTGGCGAATCCTGAGGGATAGGTTGAATGCGCGTGTCGCCGAATCCGAAGCTGACGTTCGGCGTCATTCGCGATAGTAGGTTGGCGGCGACCACGACGGTGGCCTGACCAGCGTTCGTTTCGAGGTAATCCGCATCTGCTGTGATTACGATCCGGCGCTCTGCGTCGAGTACGCGGCGTGCGTATCGCAAGCTTCGGTCATTACGCATGCGGTAGAATTCTTCCCGGTTCATCGGAGGATCAGATCTGGCACAATTCGAATTGCATCGAGCGGGATCTGCTCCCAGCCGTGTTCCGCGGTAAAGACGTAAACAGCCGAACCAACAAAGTCCGGGAGCAAGGCGCCATAATTGGGAACAACGATCGATACAAAACCTGCATGCCGGATGTTCGTGCCATTCTCATCTCCATCACTGTGGAAAGCGCCCTTCGGATGCGTGTGAACCTGGCCGACAATCTGAAGACGTAGGTCGGTCGCAATATCGACTACTCTGGCCATCTCCAGCGCGGAAATATGAAAGCTTCCGTAGGTAGTTTTCGCCTCCGGACGCACGGCGAGCATGCAAACAGACGCCGTCTCATTGGTCGTCCCAAAGAGCAGACATACGCCTTCATGCTTGTGCGTGCGCGAGTCATGCAGACATGCGGTAATTGCGCGTTGACACGACTCAGTCATAACAACCATCGGTGGCGGCCTAACATCGATGATTCTTCCTCGACACCTTCGGTGCCTAAAATATTCTCGCGGGCGTTCAATCATTGCGGCTGCTTCATTCCCGTAAACCTTGCCTTTGCTTCAATGGCGATCCGGCTCGCCATTGCTGCAAGCGTCGTGCAGGCCCGCGTCTGCGGATTTGATTTCCAGTCCCCTACAGTCCAGTCACTGTGCGGTCCCCTCGGATCGATCGTTGAATACGCCAACCGATTCCAAGGGGCACAAAACACACCGTTGCTGTGGAAGTAGCCGCTGCCGCCAATTGGAGTGACACGAGCGTCATCGAGCATGCAGCCTGCCGGCCCGCACCATCGCCATATCGGCGGCAGTGCAGGATATTGATCGGCCTCACAGCGCACCCACAATTCGCCGCCGTTTTGCCTCGGCACGCCGAGCAAAAACGATTCAGGGCTAAGACACGTGACACTCCAGCCTTCATTCGCTGCGATCTCTTCGAGCTGGCGTAGTTCTTCGGCAACGATTAGCTCTGTCGCGGTAGCCATTACACACCCGACCCGGTGGCGGCGATCAGAAGCTTGTCACCGTCTTTCAAATGGAAGCTTTCTAACGTCCGCGTCGTCGGGACGAGCGGGGTGTCGCCGTGAAAGGCCTCGAAAGCGTCCGAAGAGCCGTCGAGCTGCATCTTTTTAATGGCCGTATCGATTACATCCTGAACCTTAGCTGTTTTGGGGAACGCGGCCGTAAACGATCCTTTTGGTGTGCCGATTGTCAGCGTGATGTCGTGTTGATCTGGTTTATCTTGCATATGATTCGTTTGGTTAAGTTGACGACTTCGGCATCACCGCTGGCCCATCCGACCTGGGCGAAGCCAGCCGTTTCCTTCTTATGCCGATCAGGTCGACCGATTTTCCGCAAAATCTTCGATTCTGAGAAAATGAACTGGTTAAACTCCGGAAAATCTCTCCTTTTCGCCGGCAATAGACTACATGGTGGCATGCATGCCTCCAGCACCCGAATACGCAGTTAGTCCAGCGATCCTCGACCGAATCGAGTCGACGGTCACCAAGGAATTTTTGGAAAAACTAACCTACTATGCCAGAAGCAAACTCTCCCAAAAGTGGTGGCGCGGAGTGTGGAATGGAAAAATTCCCGGCGGCGCGCAGGCGGAAGATTTCGCTTCGTCCGCTTTAGAGGCCGTTATGATCGGTGATCCAGCCAAAGGAGGTCGCAAATGGGACATGGAAAAGCATCCGGACCTAATGAAATTCCTCTGCGATATTGTTGATAGCAAAGTAAGCCACCTGGTTGAGAGAAGCGAAAATTTGCTGGAGCGCGAACCGGTTCCAGCCCCGGACGAAACTGTAGCTGACGTCATCGATCGAAAGCGCGATCCCCGAAGTCTTCCGGTAAACGCCGCTCCGATGGTGACTGATGAAGAGGCCGCAAACGAGAAGCTGTTTTTTGCGCTATTCGATGAGGTAAAAGACGATCCGCTGCTACCTCGCATTCTGGAGTGTGAACTGGATGGCATCAGCAAACGTTCCGACATCGCGACCAAATTGGCTGTCGATCCAGATGCCGTGACCCAAGCAAGAAAAAGACTCGAGCGTAGACTGCCAAAATTTAGGGAGAAATTCTCCAACATGAACCCGTTTAAAGACCAATAACCTATGGCCGATTCCCAGAAAACACCTGCTACTGACGCCGTGAAAGCACTTGCGGAATTCTTGTACGAGCCAGATCTCGACGAGCTCTCGCCGGAAGAGATTCGCGCGCGCCTAAAAGAGACCAAGACGGATGTCGAGCTTGTGCGAAAACGTTTTGCAACTGCGCTAGCGCAAGCGAAGGGGCGTATACAACTCGCCAAGGCTCGCGAAAGACGCGAATCCTTCATGTCACGTGTTGAAGAACTCCGGCAACAGCTAACATCCGAGGTCAATGTGAGGGAGCGCGTGCGAGATTTTGTGCAGGATGTTTTTGGCGGAGGGTCCGAGGCTGCTGTCGCCTGGCGAAACTTTGAACGGGCGACAGACGAAGATCTTAGAACGATGATCGACGATCTTACTTTGTTGGAGGATCTGGAGAAGGATGACTCCTCTTCCTCTCAAGCCTGACTTCGCGCGGGCAGAAGCCGCTGCATTTCAAATCACAAAAAAATACGGCTTTCTTCACCCAGCCCAGCTCACCCTAGAAGACGTTGCGTGGGATCGAGGAGTCGCTGTTTCTGCCGGCACGCTTGTCGGAAGCGAGGGACGTTTAATACGCAAGGGGCGACGAGGAGCAATACGCGTTCGCGCGCCTGCAACGCAGATTGGGCGCAGAAGATTCGGCATCGCCCACGAACTTGGACACTGGGAACTTCATGAAGAAACGCAGTGGTTTGTCTGCACTTCAGCCAATCTTCGCGACTACCAAAAAAGTCCACAAGAGGCTGAAGCAAACACGTTCGCCGCCGAGCTATTAATGCCAACACACCTCGTTCGAAATCAGTGTGAGAACGCCAGCCCTTCGTTGGAACTCGTAAAATCTATCGCAGATGAGTTCCAAGTGTCACTAACAGCCGCCGGCATCAGAATGGTTCATCTTACTAAGCACGAATGCATCCTCGTCGCGTCAAAAAATCGCGAGGTGAGTTGGTGGATTCCGAAGGGCGACCGCTTCGGAGTTTGGCTGCGAAAGGGACAATCCCTCTCGCAGCAGACATTGGCATACCATGCGTTTGATGGATCTGTACGACCAGATGAAGTGGAGGATGTGCCCACCGATGCCTGGTTCCCTGACCGACCCCTGAATGTCGAGTTTGGGGTCAGCGAGCAATCAATGTTATTACCTCGCTTTGGGGTCGTAATTACCATCTTAACGTTAGGTGACGAAGATTAGCATTGCCGGAATTTGAGCGCGCCCGGCCGTGCAGCGACTTCGCGGATCAAGCCGGTTTCCGTGTCACTAAAATTGTCGAGACAATCTGCATCAGAATTAGAAATCCGATCGTCGCGGCCTTGCGGTCCAATCGTGCCACCGCAACAACTCCGTGCGAAACTGTGTTTCTTGAGGCCGTGTCCACGATTGTGCCCGGCTTGAATGAGGCAAAGTAAATCTCGTGCAGATATTTCTCGAATCTCGCCGGCAACAAAAGGCTTTCTTCTCGAATCGCCCCGCTACCGGAGGCAAGCTTGGCAAGCTCAGCCTGCGTCGCGGCACTTCCTGGATTTTCTACAGCTCCGAAGCTCCGCATCACACCTTCGATTCGTGGGTAAAGAATTGAAGCGGCGCTGATATAATCGTTTTCCACGAATCGTTCATAAGCGCGTCGCAGCACCTCAACATGATCCGCTACAATCGGATCGTTTTTCCAATCATCGAGGCGACTCGGCAACACTTTATTAACCTCAGCCGAAATTTCGTCGAGTTGATCGTCGATCGGAAGCTTTTCAGCCGCGCGGGCAATCATCCCCTTAACGAGTTCGGTACTCAGATACGAGAACGGAAACCAACGCTGGCCAAACATCTCATTCCAAACTTCATCGGAAATCGAAAAGATGTGCTGGAATAGAACGCGGGCGTAACAATAGCCGAGCGTCATCCCCAGGTCGTAGTCACGCGCGCGCGCATTCTCCCCATGGAGCAGCGGTCCGTAATCGAAAAACAGTCCCTTTCGCCAGCCAAACGAGAACACATAGCAAATACCAGCATCCGCAGGAACGAGCCCCTCAGGTAAGAGCACTCTTTCGATGTCCATGATGTGATCCAGAAAAGCGAGGTCACCTTTATTGGTCTTTCCCTTCGCCCGAACTTGGACAATCGGGTGGAATTCATTCCAATAAACTATCGCTGATCGGTCAGGACGAATGATTGCCAGCAAGCTGCTCGTTGCAGCAGCTGCGATGCCTGCATGGTTGGAAATTTTTTCAAGGATCGCGGTCGCGGTTCCTTCCAATCGCGAGATGAAATGCTGCCCGTCCTCAGTCGAACAAAATTCCCGAAAAACCACATCGATTTCCTGATTCGGCCTCCCGCCGTGTTTCGCATAACCGGCGGGAAGATGATCGAGAACAATCTCCTTAGGCATCGCTTTTACATTTAAAGGACTTAAATCGAAAATCTACCGGCCACCCGGCGCCGACTGATTCTGTTGCGTCCAAGTATCTGAGATAATTCTTCGCCCAGACACCGTAGTTCACGCGCGTCGGATACGCGCCTCCAGTAATCCATAAGATTTCTGAGTTGCTCCAAGAATGGAACCGCCCGGACCGATGGCTCTGGCAGACTTTCACGCTCGTCGTGTATGCTCAAGCGCAATGGACAGGTCGCGAGTCGCGACGATCAACTCAGCCTATTCGATTTCGCACGAAGCCGTGAGCAAACAAAACTATCTGACCCAATACGGACTCATGGCCGAACGCCATTGGCGGGAGTTCCGGCCGAAGATGGTTCGGGAACTGGAGGCGAAGGGCCAACTGATGGAAGCGTTGTTCGAGGCACAGGAGCGGACAATCGGAGAAATGGAAGCTCTGACCAGGAAATTGGAAACGGAGCAGAAGCAGACTCCGCAACAGGCGCACGATCGCGCCTGGGAAATGATTCGGGAGAGATACATTCTCCTGCCGCCGGAAGAGAATCTCTAAACGCGAACAAATTACCGCATCCGGCCCGAGGATGCGCTCGGGCACGGCTCGTTGAAACAAAAGCATCGAACGATCCAACGGCGAAACGTCAGCGTGGTTTCGGTAGGTCTTTTCGAGCAACAAATGGCACAAGTCGCCACAGGTTAAATTGGCGACCATCGCCTTCGCCGTTCGCTCACATGTTAGTCGGCCATAGTACGACGTTATCGATATGATCGAATATGAGTCTTAGCCAAGTCAGTCGCGAACGCCGACAATGAACCAAGAAAGAAGAAGAAACATGAATGGTGCATTACTTGGTCTAACTGTCGTCGCAGCTGTCGGTATCGTCCTTTGGGCGGTTCTTTTCATTGGGGGCAAACTCATTGAGACCGGTCTGGCGCGCAGGAGAGCTTTCGCTTTAGGAGGGCGGCATATGCCGTCCCGGATTCTTCGCGACCTGGAACCAATAGAGGATGTGGTCGTGGACTTCGTCGGGCATTCACCAGATTTCGTCGGTGTCCTCGCCGTGTTAACTGCCACAAATCAGCCAAAGTCGTTCGCTCGGATCGTGCATGAGATTCGAATTGGTTGCGCCAGACCTATCGAAATCCGGATCGCAGCCAATTCAGTCGCAACGGCTTTATCCATCCTCTTCGGGTCTGGACTGATCCGGCTGACACGAGGTGGTTTTGTTGCCACGGATGTGGGCTGCGAGGTGCGCCGACGAATAGGAGGTGCCCCACGTTCAACAGAGCAATTACTTCAGAACCGCGTTGTCGATCGAAGATTAAGGACTAACGGGCAAGGAATAGCCGAGCCACGGACCGCAATGCGCGCTGAAGCCATGAGCCAAATTCATGATCGCCAGAGCACCCCGGTCGAGGAGACCAATTTGAAGAACCGCAACATTATCATTACCGCGGCCGATCACGCCGAGCTGGACAATGTAATTACTTTCACGGGCAAAGTGTCTGAGCGCGCCCGCGCTGAGCTCCACGCACTCGAAGGCGAGCTGAGGCGCGCAGAGATCGTCACACCCGAGGCGATATCATCGGATGTCATTACTATGAACAGCCGAGCCGAGTTGGTCGACCTCGAGACCAATGAGGTCATGCAATTCACTCTAGTTTTGCCACGTGATGCAAAAATTGATGAGGGGAAGATTTCAGTTCTGGCGCCATTGGGGACGGCGATGTTGGGTTATTGTGTCGGAGATGAGTTTGAATGGCATGTCCCCTACGGAGTTCGGCGGTTAAAGGTCACAAACGTTTACTTTCAGCCGGAAGCCGAACTAAAGCGGGCGGCATGAGAATCTCCGCGAGCGACGGTGCTGGGAAACGCGTTTCGTCGCGAGAACGTTACGGGAGAAAATGCAAGACATGGCTTACTTGGTTGTTTTCCTAACTGCAATGGGGATGGCGATCGTCGCGTGGGTCATTCAGCGCGCGCTGTCAGAAAATGAAACAACGCCAAGGTAGATTTGGGAGTGTAATCTGGATCTGATGAACAAGAGAGCGCCTCATGCGAAAAAGGTGTCTCGCCGACCCGAAGAACGACGCAGGAGCGGCCAGGCGAAAAAAGTCCCAATCGAAAAATCGCCGAACAGGTTTGTAAAAGAGAAGGACGAGCCGATCAAATGCGCCAGTCCGCCGTGCTATCTCTCCGAAATTGAAGATTGAATCGTCGGTCCCATCCGCGAGGCCGCTCGATCACGTCAAAAGCGAAAACTGTTCTGCGACGGCCCCATTTAGCCATTTAGCTTACTGGCCACGAGGTGCTCCAGTTTGACGATATCGGCTGCGAATTTCCGAATCCCTTCCGCCGTTTTCTCCGTGGCCATTGCGTCTTCATTGAGGAGATACCGGAACTTCTTTTCATCCAGTGTCAGCGGCTTGAGGCCGGCTTTCTTCGCGTCAGCAGGTGTAAGCTTTCGCTGGACTGCGTCGTACGATTCCGAAAGTTGTTTCATTAATTCCGGACTGATCGTGAGTAGATCGCAACCCGCCAGCTCGAGGATCTGGCCGACGTTGCGGAAACTCGCGCCCATGACTTCCGTCTCGTAACCGAAGTGCTTGTAATAAGTGTAAATTTCCTTCACGGACTGCACCCCAGGATCTTCCGCGCCCACGTAATCGCGTTTGTTGGCGGCTTTGAACCAATCGTAAATTCGGCCGACAAACGGTGAAATGAGCTGCACCTTCGCTTCTGCCGCACGCACCGCTTGAGGCAGCGAGAAGAGCAGCGTCATGTTGCATTTGATTCCTTCCTTCTGCAGTTGCTCCGCGGCCATCAGGCCCTCCCAAGTCGAAGCGATCTTAATCAGCACGCGCTCGCGCTCGATTCCTTGTTCTTTGTAAAGTGCGATCAAACGTCGCGCTTTCTTGATCGCGCCCTCCACGTCAAACGAGTAGCGGACATCGGTTTCGGTGGAGACGCGGCCCGGCACAATCTCCAGCATCGCGGTACCGAATCGCACGAGGAGGTGATCGATAATGTCCTCTAACTGCGCCGCGTTACTGAGTCCGGATTTGCGGCGATCAGTTAGGACTTCATCGAGGAAATGCCTGTAATTTTCTTTCTGTGTCGCTGCGTAAACCAGGCTGGGATTAGTGGTCGCATCCTGCGGCTTGAAGGCTCGGATGCTTTCGAAGTCAGCGGTGTCGGCCACCACTGTGGTGATCTTCTTGATCTGTTCGAGTTGGTTAAGATTTGTGTGCGTGCTCATAAGAAGTTCGTGACTGGCCAGTCAGGTATGTTCCTCTTGATGCGGGAAGCCTCCCTTTCAAATTTTCCGAATTAAAAGGCCCGGGCGCACGATCAATTTCCGCACGGCCTGTGCTTGCTTCCACACATTCCAGAGCAATACACCGCGAACGCGGCTGCTTCCAGTCGGCGAATGTTTCAAGCTGGGAATCGACTTCGCCGACTGCCTCGTATCTGAGCTCAAATGTCGGAATAGAAAAAGGGAAACTGATCACAAGGCTCGGATTTCCCGCCACATAAAGAAAAGCTATCAATATGATTCAATCTAAGTACTGGCCGACGATTCGCCCCGGCTGCAATGTTGAAACAAGAAAGCATAATTTATGAATATCGGACACAAACATTGGACCATCGCTAAAGGATGGATTTCGCCGCTCGGTGATGAAACAGTTGCCTTCCTAAATACTTCTCTCCAGGAGGCGCATGTTCAGATTTTCATTTACTATAGCAACCGTGATCCGGTGGGCCGCTATCATCTCACCGTGCCGGCGGAGCGAGTAAGCCGGGTTCGATTCGATTGCCTAACGGACCCGGAACCAATTCCGCGGGCGACTGAATACGCCAGCACAATCGAGTCCGACGTTCCAATTGTGGTGCAGTACCCAGGACGCGTTTCCGAAGAAATGGCTGAAGCGGCTACGAGGCTACAAGACATGAATGAGCCTCTAATCAGCTCAGTGATGAACAAATGAATCCGCACGAGTTAGCAAACGACATCGTCGCAATCCCTTTTCTTAAAGGACTGAATGATCGGCACATCAGAGTTCTCGCGAGCTGTGCATGCCGGATTCATTTTGAGAAAGGCACGATCATCTTTCATCAGGGCGAGACCGCGAATCGGTTTTATCTAATCGATGAAGGCACGATAGAACTCGAAGTTGCCCTTAACTCTGGAGGACGCAGGATTGTAGCCGGCAGCATCGAAGCTGGCGGTGTTCTCGGCTGGTCTTGGCTATTCCCGCCATACGAATGGCAATTCACCGCGCGTGCTTTGACTCAAACATACGCCCTCTTTTTTTACGCAACCGCCCTGCGGGAACATTGCGAGACGGACCCGTCGCTCGGTTTCGAATTGTTCAAACGAATGGGCGGGGAAATGGTCAAGCGGCTGCAATCTGCGCGCAGACGCTTACTGGAAGCCGAGTCAGGATTTTCAGCGGTCGGTGCCGAGCATGCGATCGCAAGCGCAGCGTAGTTTAACGAGAAAGAAGGGTATTATGTTACACAGCATTCAACAACGTTACGGAGAGAAACTGCGGGCCACCGACGGCGAGATCGGTCACGTCAGAGACTTTTACTTCGACGACAAAACGTGGACTATTCGCTATTTGGTCGCTGACACTGGCGGATGGCTTACCGGGCGTCAGGTGCTGATTTCTCCGCATGCGCTGGGTCATCTTTATCCGCAGGGAAAGGTGTTTCTCGTTAATCTCACCAGGGAGCAAATCGAAAAGAGCCCGTCCATCGATGAGCACAAGCCCGTGTCGCGCCAGCACGAAGAGGAATATCACCGTTACTATGGCTATCCATATTACGCGGAAACGTGGCCGCTGTGGGGTCTGGCGACTTATCCCGTAGTCGCTCCTCCTCCGCCCTGGACTGCCGCAAAGACACATCGAGTCGATTCACACCTTCGCAGCACTCGAGTTGTAAAAGGCTACAAGGTTGAAGCAAGTGATGGAGCGATCGGCGAGCTGGCTGACTTCCTGGTCAGCGGAAGAAATTGGGTGCTTCGTGAAATGGTGGTCGAATCCGGACATTGGTACTCTGGGAAAGGAGTCCACATACCCACTGAAACTGTTTCCCGGATCAGCTACAACGAATCCACTGTTTACGTCGACTCAACGAAAGCGGCGATCATGGGGGCGGCGCAGGTGGCCGCGTGACATGACGACCGCGTTGGCTCCCAAGTCTCATGGATCTCATGTTTCGGGTCATGATCGAAGGACGCGTTCAATCAATCCGATCCACGTTCGCTCCTACGGACATGAGGATGTGAGTGGTAATCAACCGACAAAGAATGAGCCCCTCTTTTCGAATCACGTAGTCACTCGATTATTCAAGGGCCGAACCGCAGCCTTCTCACAGAAGCCGGAACCGCTAATTCGCAGCGAACTCTTTGGCATTGAGCGTCTCGAGCAGCACGCCGAAAGCCTGGCGGCTGCACAGCGCATCACCGCGAGTCCGGAAAGCGGCCGGCGACTCGATCGGCGCCTGAAAGATAATCGCCGCGCGCTACTCAATGCCTACCGAGGGGTCGAGAAGGCTGTTCGCGATGAACGCCACATCACACCGGCGGACGAATGGCTGCTCGATAATTTTTACGTCGCGCAGGAACAGATTCGGCAGGTCCGTGACGACCTGCCACGCGGTTTTTATCGCGGATTACCCAAGCTCGCGGAGGGACACCTCGAAGGCTATCCGAGGGTGCTCGGCATCGCCTGGGCTTTCGTGGCTCACACCGACAGCCGGATCGATCGCGAGGTACTGCTTCGATTCCTGGCCGCTTACCAGCGTGTGCAACCGCTAACGATCGGCGAACTCTGGGCCGTCGCTATCGCGTTGCGCATTGTCCTCATCGAAAACTTGCGCCGCGCGGCCGATCAGATCACGGAGGCACGAGCAGCACGCATCGAGGCGGACGTTCTGGCCGACCACCAGCTGCTCGGCGTCGGCGGAAAGCCGGTCATTTCGCCCGAGATGGCTTTGACGCCTTACAACTCCAGGCAATTACCAGAGGCTTTTGTCGTGCGATTGATCGAGCGTTTACGCGACCAGGATCCACGGGTGACGTCAGCTCTCGCGTGGCTGGATGAACGCGTCGCGAGTGTGGGCGCGCGTTGTGATGACGTCGTTAGAGCGGAACATCAGAGACAGGTTGGGACCAACGTAACTGTCCGAAACATCATCACGAGCATGCGTCTCGTATCCGCGCTCGATTGGGCGAAGATTTTTGAGAGCAGCAGCCTCGTGGATGCCGCTCTTCGCGCTGAGAGCGCCTTCGCAAAGATGGACTTCCCCACGCGCAATCGCTATCGGCATGAGATCGAAGAACTGGCACGAGGATCGGGGCGCTCGGAGCTCGATGTCGTGCAGCGTGCGATTGCAGCCGCGAAGCGATCGGGCCGTGATTCTAGAACCACTCGCGCCACTATCGTAGAGCGCGAAGGAGAGCCCGGCTATTACCTCATCGCAAATGGGCGGCCAGAGTTTGAGAAGGAGCTTGGGTTTCGTGCTCCCGTCAGCAGTTGGTTGATTCGCGCCGGCACAAAAGCCGGGATCGTGGGTTACGTCGGAGGCATCGCCGTGATTCTCGCAATCATCATGGCGCTGCCATTGATTGCTCTTGCCGAGTTCGGTGTCGGCGGGTGGCTTCTTGTTCTCTTCGCTGTTCTCGGTCTCGCTCCTGCATCGGACCTGGCAGTCGCGATCATTAATCGCGCTGTTACCAATGATTTGAACCCGAAGACACTTCCGGCACTCGACCTTCGCGATGGCGTGCCGGTGGAATTGCGGACGATCGTTGTGGTTCCAACATTATTGACGACGCGAAGCGCGCTCGATGACCAGATCGAGCGCATGGAAGTGCACTACCTCGCAAATCAGGACGGCGATCTCTATTTTGCGCTCCTATCGGACTGGGTTGATTCCGCCACGCAAAGTGCGCCTACTGATGACGAGCTTCTGAAGGCAGCAGCCGATGGCATCGCTCGGTTGAACCGGCGCTACGGTCCGGCGCCGGGAGGTCCGCGGTTTTACCTCCTCCATCGACAGCGGATGTGGAACGAGGGACAGGGTAAATGGATAGGATGGGAACGCAAACGCGGTAAGTTGCATGAGTTGAATCGATGGCTTCGGGGAGCCAACGATACCACTTTCATAGCCATTAACGGCGCTCTCTCTCTTGCGCCGCCCGAGGTTCGCTACGTCATCACGTTAGACGCAGACACCCGACTCCCGAGGGGAACAGCCAAACGTCTTATAGGAAAGATGGCACATCCTCTCAACCGTCCGAGACTCGATCCGGTCAATGGCCGCGTGGTCGAGGGATACGCGGTGTTGCAGCCGCGAGTCACGCCCTCGCTGCCGAAAAACTCCGAGGGATCGTTGTTTCAACGCGTGTTTACGATTCCAAGCGGACTGGATCCATACGCCTTTACTGTATCAGATGTTTACCAAGACCTGTTCGGAGAAGGCTCCTACAGCGGCAAAGGCATCTATGACGTCGACATGTTCGAGGCAGCGCTTGAACAAAGAATCCCGGAGAGCACCCTTCTAAGTCACGATTTGCTTGAAGGAATCTTTGCGCGCTCCGGGCTGGTCACGGACATCGAGGTCGTTGAAGAATTTCCTTCGCGCTACTATGTCGCTGCCGCTCGTCAGCATCGGTGGGCACGCGGCGACTGGCAGTTGCTGCCCTGGATTTTTGGCCACGGTCGAAACTCGGACAGCGAGCAGGACCGCAGTGCAATCCCGTTCATTGGCCGCTGGAAGATGCTGGATAACCTGCGTCGGACATTATCCGCACCGGGCATTTATCTGGCGTTGCTAGCCGGATGGCTGCTGCCGCTGGGTGCGGCTGTGGTTTGGACGGCATTTGTTGTCGCAACTTTTGCAATCCCCGCCTTTATCCCGGCTTTCGTCGGAATCATACCGCGACGATTCGGACTCTCGCAGCGAAGACATTGGTACATGGTCGGGGCCGATTTTGCTCTGGCCTCGTCACAGCTCGCGCTTCTTATCACCCTCATCGCTTCGCAGGCGTGGTTAATGGCCGACGCTATTCTCCGCACCCTTTTCCGTCTCTTTGTCAGGCGCCGGAAACTGCTGGAATGGGTCACGGCCGCACAGTCAAAGGTCAGCGCGCGCCTCGGTTTCTTCGATATGTACCTATGGATGAGCGGCGGCATTGGGCTGGCGATTATTGCTGGTGTCATGGTCGGATGGGCGGCGCCAGCATCGTGGCCCATCGCAGCGCCGTTCATAATTCTCTGGATTCTTTCACCGGCTGTCGCGGTCTGGGCGAGTCTCCCGCTATTTCTCCCCAGCTCGAATCCAGTAACGGGCGCGGATGCACAAGCGCTGCGGCTGACCGCGCGCCGAACGTGGCGCTTTTTTGAAACGTTCGTCACCGCGGAGGAGCATGCACTTCCGCCGGACAACTTTCAGGAAGATCCGAAATCCATGATCGCCCATCGCACATCTCCTACAAACATGGGACTCTATCTTTTGTCGGTCGTGGCGGCGCGGGATTTCGGTTGGATCGGAACCCACGATGCCGTGGACCGGCTGGAGGCGACGCTCGGGACGATGAACGGTCTCGAACGCTACCGCGGGCATTTTTACAACTGGTATGACACGCGCGAGCTGCGTCCATTGCAGCCGCGATACATTTCTGCTGTCGATAGCGGGAATCTCGCCGGACACCTGATTGCGCTTGGATCAGCCTGTCGCGAGATGATAAATGGCCCGACGGCGTCCGCGGAACGTTTGCGCGGAATCGACGACGCTTTACAGCTCACCCGCGAGTCGCTCGGTTCGCTTGCCGAGGATCGTCGGACTCACACTGTAACGACAAAACACTTGGAGGACGCGCTTGAGGCTCTTTCCGGCGCCCTGGATGCGGTGCGCAAAGGCAACGGAATTTCGAATCTGAGTGAGCTAAGCCTGCACGCTGACACAGTTGTTGATATTGCACGCACGCTCACTGCGGAACGCAACGACTCCGACTGCCCGGAACTATTGGCTTGGTCAGTCGCATTGCAGGGGACAATCGCGAGTCATCAGCGCGAGTTGGATGCAGCGACGGCACCGTCACTCAAGGCACGCCTCGAAGAGCTGATCAAAGTGGCGCAGTCCATGTTCGAAGCGATGGAGTTTGGTTTGTTATTCGATGCCAATCGCCAGCTCCTGTCGATTGGTTACCGCGTCGGTGAAGGATCACTCGATGAAACTTATTATGATCTTCTCGCTTCCGAAGCCCGGCTCGCCAGCTTCGTCGCGATCGCCAAAGGCGATGTTCCGACTCGACACTGGTTTCACCTGGGGCGTACCGTCACGTCAGTTCACGGCCGTGTTGCGTTGGTTTCGTGGTCTGGATCGATGTTCGAATACTTGATGCCACATCTGGTGATGCGGCCTGCGCCCGGCTCCCTTCTCGATGTGACCAATCGAAACATTGTGCGGCGGCAGGAAGAATACGGCGCCCAGCGCGGGCTTCCGTGGGGCGTGTCGGAATCGGCCTATAATGCCCGCGACTTGGAGTTTACCTACCAATATTCAAGCTTTGGCGTTCCCGGTCTCGGGCTCAAGCGTTCCCTCGCCGATAATGTCGTCGTCGCACCTTACGCCACCGCCTTGGCGGCGATGATTACGCCTGAGGCGGCGGTACGAAATTTCGCAGCGCTCGACGCCGCAGGCGCTCACGGCCGGTATGGCTGGTATGAAGCTCTTGACTACACGCCGGCGCGGCTCCCGGAAGACGAGAAGGTGGCGATCGTCCGCTGCTATATGGCGCATCATCAAGCCATGACGATTCTCGCTCTTGCCAATGCACTTCATGACGGAGCGATGCGCGTCCGCTTTCACGCGGAACCGATTGTCCGGGCGACGGAGCTATTATTACAGGAACGCACGCCGCGCGACATAGACGCCATCCGTCTCCGAGAAGAAGAAGTGAAGGCCGCAGCCTACGTGCGCGAACTCATTCCGCCTTCCTTGCGACATTTTCAGTCGCCACATCAGGCCGCTGTCCAAACGCAGCTTCTCTCCAACGGCCGCTACGCTGTGATGATGACCGCGGCGGGTTCGGGATACAGCCATTGGGGCGATCTGGCGGTCACACGCTGGCACGAGGACCCGACCCGTGATTGTTGGGGCAGCTATGTGTTCCTGCGCGATGTCGACACCGGCGCGGTCTGGTCGGCAGGCTATCAACCAACCGCAGTCGAACCCGATAGTTACGAGGCATCGTTCTTTGAGGATCGGATCGAGATTTCCAGACGTGATGGATCAATCACCACCAGGCTGGAAGTAGCTGTCTCGCCCGAAGACGACGTTGAGGTGCGTCGTGTCACGATTTCAAACGTAGGAAACAAGACGCGTGAAATCGAGTTGACGTCCTATGCCGAAATCGTGCTGGCGCCACAGGCAAGCGACACTGCGCACCCAGCCTTCTCCAATTTGTTCGTGCAAACAGAGTTCGTGCAGGACATCGGCGCTGTTCTTGCCACACGCCGCCGTGGGTCGCCCGAGGAACCGGAAGTCTGGGCGGCACATTTTACCGCCGTCGAAGGGGACGCCTTCGGGGGCCTTCAGTTCGAAACCGATCGAGCGCGTTTTCTCGGTCGAGGCCGTTTTATTCGGACACCGATCTCGGTCATTGATGGTCAGCCTCTTTCCAACACCACCGGCGCGGTGCTTGATCCGATCTTTAGCCTTCGCCGTCGCGTGCGGCTCGCACCGGGAGCGACTGCGCACATCACGTTTTGGACTGTCGTGGCGTCTTCCCGCAACGACGTGCTCAATCTAGTCGACAAACATGGCAACCCGGCGGCATTCGAACGCCTGATCACGCTGGCTTGGACCCAAGCGCAGGTGCAATTGTTCCATCTCGGTATCAGCCCCGACGAAGCAACCACGTTCCAACGCCTCGCCAGCGGCGTGCTCTATTCAAATCCGGCGCTTCGCCTGCCTTCCGATGTGCTCACACGGAGCGAGGCCGCGCAGTCCGCGCTTTGGCGATACGGGATTTCCGGGGATTTACCGATCGTCGTATGCCGCATCGATAACGTGGAGGATCTTCAGATCGTCCGCCAATTACTTCAGGCTCACGAGTATTGGCGGATGAAACGACTGGCGGTGGACCTGGTGATTCTGAATGAAAACCCAGCTTCATACGCTCAGGATCTGCGGACGACCCTCGAGGCGATGGTTCGCGCGACTGAGTCTCGCCGGCTCGCGAGAGTAGCGAGCACGCGGGGAGCAGTCTTCATTCTGCGAGCCGAGCTTGTATCAGATGAGGCTCGCGGTCTTCTCCAAAGCGCGGCACGCGCGGTCCTTTTTAGCCGTCGCGGCAGCCTTTTCGAACAACTAAGACGTTTGGACGAGTCGGAACTCGCCGCCGCGAAATCGCAAAGGCGCGTGGCGCCGAAAGGAGTGCCACAGCCAGTTCCGGCGCGGACTGAACTCGAATTTTTCAACGGGCTCGGAGGCTTTTCAGATGATGGGCGCGAGTATTCGACGATCTTGGGCGAGGGTCAATGGACGCCTGCGCCGTGGATCAACGTCATTGCCAATTCCTCTTTCGGTTTCCAGACATCGGTGGAAGGCGGCGGCTTCACCTGGTCGATCAACAGCCAACAGAATCAGCTAACACCCTGGTCAAACGATCCCGTAACGGATCGACCTGGAGAGGTAATTTACATTCGCGACGAGGACAACGGCGCCCTCTGGACGCCAACGGCTCTGCCGATTCGCGAAGAAGCCGAACAGTATGTCGTCAGGCACGGTCAGGGATACAGCCGGTTTGAGCATGTATCGAATGGTATTGCACTCGAGCTTTTACAATACGTTGCCCCAGACGATCCGATCAAAATCTCTCGATTAAAGATTCGAAATCAGTCGGGCCGAAAGCGCCGTCTCTCCATCACCGGATATATCGAGTGGGCGTTGGCACCTTCCCGGGACGCCTCCGCCCCATTCCTTGTGACGGAGATTGATCCCGAAACACGCGTGATGTTCGCGCGGAATCACTGGAGCATTGGGTTCGGGAAGCGCGTCGCCTTTGTGGATCTTGGCGGCCGACAGCTCTCTTGGACGGGCGACCGAAAAGAATTCCTCGGTCGAAATGGAATGCTCGATCGTCCCGCTGCGCTTGCTGGCAGCACGCGCCTAACGAATCAAGTCGGTGGAGGCCTCGATCCGTGCGGCGCCCTTCAAACCAGGATTGAGCTCGAATCCGGCGGTACGGAGGAGATCGTGTTGTTTCTCGGGCAGACTGAGACAAAGGCGGAGGCGCTTTCTTTGATCAAGCGTTACCGCACAGCGGATCTCGACGCCGTCTTCAATGCGGCGACCGGCCGTTGGAATGATGTCCTCGGCAGTATAAAGATCAAAACGCCGAATCGCGCGATGGACGTATTGATGAATCGCTGGCTGCTTTATCAGACACTCGCGTGCCGCGTATGGGCGCGAGCTGCCTTTTATCAAGCCAGCGGCGCTTACGGTTTCCGCGATCAACTCCAGGACGTTATGGCGTTGACTGTTTCAAAGCCGCAGATCACGCGAGAGCATCTGCTGCGCGCGGCGGCGCGCCAGTTTGTTGAAGGCGATGTACAACACTGGTGGCTTCCACCGTCAGGCCAGGGTGTTCGCACCCGAATTTCCGACGATCGGCTCTGGCTTCCATACGCCACTGCGCAATACATCGAAGTCACCGGCGACTTCGGCGTGCTGGATGAATTAGTCCCATTTCTTGACGGTGCGGTGCTGCGAAGTGACGAGCACGAATCGTTTTTTCAACCAACAATTTCAAAGGATGAGGAGCCGCTCTACGAACATTGCGCGCGTGCATTGGAAACGAGTTTCACAGTTGGAGTCCATGGTTTACCTCTCATCGGAACCGGAGACTGGAATGACGGTTTCAATCGAGTGGGAGTTGGCGGAAAAGGGGAGAGTATATGGCTCGGTTGGTTTCTTCATGCCGCGCTGTCGGCATTCGCTCCGCTGGCGGATCGTCGCGGCCAGCAGGCGCGCGCAACCAACTGGCGGCAGCAGGCAGCAAAGATCGCGGAATCGCTCGAAAAAAATGGCTGGGACGGCGGATGGTACCGCCGGGCTTATTTCGACGATGGGACGCCGCTGGGTGGCCACTCCGACGCCGAGTGTCGAATTGATTCCATCGCGCAGTCGTGGAGCGTGATCTCCGGCGCCGCGCAGAAGGATCGCGCCGCGACGGCGATGGCGGCGGTGAACGAACAGCTGGTCCGCCGCGAGGACGAACTAGTCCTCCTTTTTACTCCACCGTTCGATCAGACGCCCCTCGACCCCGGATATATTAAGAGGTACCCGCCAGGCATCCGGGAGAATGGAGGCCAATACACCCACGGTGCCCTTTGGTCGGTGATCGCATTTGCGATGCTGGGAGACGGAGACAAGGCCGGTGAGCTGTTCTCGATCTTGAATCCAATCAATCATGCGCGAACGCGTGCCGACATTTTTCGCTACAAGGTCGAGCCTTACGTCGCCTGCGCCGATGTTTACGCGGAGCCGTCTCATGTTGGGCGGGGCGGATGGACTTGGTACACCGGTTCGGCCGGATGGATGTATCGTGCCGGCCTTGAATGGATTCTCGGCTTTCGTTTAAGAGGCGCGACCCTCGTCATCGATCCCTGCATTCCGAAGTCATGGCCGGGATTCGAAATCGCATTTCGATATCACTCGGCTCGATACGACATCTCGGTCCGGAATCCACGCGGAGTTAATCGCGGCGTCTCGAAGATTCATCTCGCTGGCCAGGCCCTGCGCCCAAGCGACGCGATTCCGTTATCGGATGACGGAGCGAATCACAAAGTCGAGGTCGTCCTGGGATGATGAAAATCAGCCCGCTTGCAGGAAAACCGGCTGAGTCAGGGCGGCTGGTTAATGTTCCGCGGCTTGTCACCGCATACTACACAGGAGTTCCCGACTACTCGGTGCCCGAGCAACGAGTGGCGTTTGGAACCTCCGGTCATCGCGGCTCGCCATTCGAAAACACTTTTAACGAGTGGCATATCCTCGCCATCACTCAGGCCATTTGTCTGTATCGAAAGAAGCAACACGTCACCGGCCCGCTCTTCCTCGGCATAGACACACATGCGCTGTCGGTGCCGGCGATGGCCACCGCCCTGGAAGTGTTAGCCGGCAATGGAATCGACGTGATGATCGCGGAACGGGATGAATACACTCCGACACCTGTCGTCTCTCACGCCATCCTGACTTATAACCGTGGCCGGAAGGTCGGGCTCGCTGACGGGATCATCATCACGCCTTCGCATAATCCGCCGCGTGATGGCGGCTTCAAATACAACCCACCGACTGGCGGTCCGGCGGATACAACTGTCACCGGTTGGATCCAGGCGAAGGCAAATCAGTTTCTCGAAGCTCATTTAGAAAGGGTGAAACGCATTCAGTTCGAAAAAGCTCTTCGCGCGCCGACAACACATCGTCACGACTATCTCAACCCCTATGTCGATGATCTCGGAAATGTGATTGATATGGATGTCATTCGCGGCGCAAACATCCGCCTGGGAGTCGATCCTCTCGGTGGCGCCGGCGTTCATTATTGGAAGCCGATCGCGGAACGTTATGGATTGAACCTTACGGTAGTGAACGAGGCGGTCGATCCGACCTTCCGGTTCATGACCGTTGATTGGGATGGCCAGATTCGCATGGACCCCTCTTCGCCTTACGCAATGCAGCGATTGATTGAGATGAAGGATCGCTTCGACCTCGCTTTCGCTTGCGACACGGATCATGACCGGCACGGCATTGTCACCAAAAGCGCTGGGCTGCTGCCGTCCAATCACTACCTCTCGGTCGCTGTCTCGTACCTTTTTCAAAACCGATTGGACTGGCGCAAGGACGCGGCCGTCGGCAAAACCGTGGTGACCACCCAGATGATTGATCGCATCACCGCCAAGCTCGGCCGGAAGCTTTACGAGGTGCCGGTTGGATTCAAGTGGTTCGTAGATGGTTTGCTCGAGGGCTCCCTTGGCTTCGCGGGAGAGGAAAGTGCCGGTGCGTCTTTCATCCGGTGCGACGGCAGCGCCTGGACGAGCGACAAGGATGGATTCATCCCTTGTTTGCTCGCGGCGGAGATCACAGCGCGGACGGGCCGTGACCCCGGAGAGATTTACCGTGAGCTTACGCGCGAGTTTGGTGACCCGGTTTATGACCGCGTTGAGGCGCCAGCCACTCCGGAGCAAAAAGAAATGTTAGGAAAACTGTCGGCACGCCAAGTCCAGTCTACGGAGCTGGCCGGCGAAAAAATTCAGGGCATCCAAACGGACGCGCCCGGCAACGGCGCTTCAATCGGAGGATTGAAGGTGGTTACAGCGAACGGATGGTTCGCTGCGCGTCCCTCCGGGACGGAGAGTATCTACAAAATCTATGCGGAAAGCTTCCGCGGAGAAGACCATCTATGCCGCATCCTGGAGGAGGCGCAGAGCATCGTGAAGGACGCGTTGACGGCGGGGCGTATTCTCCTCGCGCAGCCCGAATCTTTTCCCCGGCGATCTACTCCTATAGCCAACCGCCCGTAAACCCAGCCCGGCGCAAACCCATCTGGATGGCGGGACATTGCCGCACCAAACGCCAGAGAAATCCCGTGCGGTAATTCTCTATCATCATCACGATGGGTCCCTGGTCGAGGCCATAGTAGCCCTTGGAAATCCAACCTGTTGAGCGGTTATTTTTCCCGCCAGAGAAGGTGGGGTTATAGCTGCACTTGAAGCCGTACTTGCTCGTCATCTCCGGGTACGCTTCGTTGAAATGTTTGATCGAAGGCAGCACTAGTTCCGGCGCGAACGGGAGCGAGGCGACCACCGCCCACGGTGCCAGAGTGCCATCGTCGGGTCCGTTAGGAATGCTGCGCGCCACATAGTCGTAGAATTCCCGCGTGATGCCTTTGATCTTGCGGCACGCCGGGCCAGGGCCATCGCTCGCCGTAAATCCCCAGGCGTATTTTCCGTACCCGGCAAACTTTTTCGGATTCCGAATCGCGTACGCCTGTTGCACGTAGGCAGCGCGGCGGCTGTTATCGAAGTAGTCCAGCCCTCGCTCGCGCATGTAGTGGTCCTGGATGCCGCGAAAATCGATCCACACATGCGAGAGTTGGTGAATGAAGAGCGGACCGGCGTAGAGGAATTCCTGCTCGTAAAGTTTTTTCCATTTGTAGGTGCGCGTCCATGCCACATAGCTTTTCGCGGGCAGCGCGTGTGTGGGCGATCCCAGCCCGAGCACATATAGAATCAATGCTTCGCTGTAGCCGTCCCAACGGTATTTGATAAAGCCCGTTTCCGGCTTCCACCCATGCGAGACCTTAAGCGCCCCGTTTTGCGCCCATCGCCAATCAGCGCGGGCGTAGAGCGCTTGAGACAGTGTTCGGATCTCCTTTTCCTTTTTCGTTTCCCGGTCGAAATACATACCGGCAGTGAGAAAGCCTGCCAGGAGAAAGGCTGTGTCGATGGTGGACAATTCCGAACCAGGCACGCGGCGACCGGTGTGCATATCGAGGAAGTGATAATAAAAACCGCGATAGCCGGTCGCGTCGGGCGCTTCGCTCTGCTCACTGTTCCAGAAAAAACGCAACGTCACGAGGGTTCGCTCGGCGGCTTCGGCGCGCGTCAGGTACCCTCGCTCGACGCCGATGGGATAAGCGGTGAGCGCGAACCCGATGGCGGTGATGCTGGCGGCCGAATTCTGCTTGGTGCTATCCGGCACCATTCCGTTTTCGAGGTTCGTCTCTTTCAGAAAATAACCGAAAGTGGCCTTTTGCAGGTCGGCCAATTCCTTCTCGCCTAACGAGGGTTGCTCGATTCGTTCTTTCACTTGTCTCCAGAACGGGGCATCGGCGAATACTCGAGCGTAATGGCCGCCACCCCGTGGGGCGGCAAGGCGATTTCGACGTGGACGCTCTCATCTGCATACTTCCAACGCTGCGGCTCCCGCGTTAGGCGGGAAGCCGCTTGCAATTGCTCGACCTCTAGTGCCTTCAGATATTCCGGCTCGCCCATTTCGGTCCAGATGCGGCGCGGATTCGCGTGTTCTTCGTCGATACGCTGGATGAACACGGCGGCTGGCTCGGCGGATTCGGCAACGCGCACCCGCACCTGCTCCGTCTTGATCGAGTGACGCGGCAAGGCGTGATTGGTGAGCAGCACCGTGAGAGAATTTTCTTTGCAGACAGCCCACGCATTTACCGTCTCATGGATTCCATCTACCAGTAGTTGCTCAGTGCCGAGTTGGTGGAGCAATTCATACGCGCGATAAGTCGGCTTCGGGATGCCGTGCAAATTGAGCAGGCCAAAACCACCGTGAAATGGCGTCGACGGGAAATAGTTCTCCTCGAAAATGTCTGTGAACGTCCAAAAGCTGTAAGCCTCCACGAGGCCATTTGTTTCCAGTACCGTCTTGACCAGGAACGCCGCCGCGTAAGGCTCGTCGTGCCGCGGATCGCGCGGGTTCGAGGAGGCGTTCCACTCGGTATAATAAACCGGCTTGCCGCACGCGCGCCGGAAGGTGTCCTGCGCTTGTTCGCGCAGAATGCCGCGGCGGCTGTTCGCTAATTGCGTTTCGGTATCGTCGGTTTCGTTGCCCAGCGCATCGGTCGGGTAGTGATGGGTGCTTACGAAATCAGCCGGCACTTTTTTCCTGGCGCAGAAGGCGAGGAACTCTTCGATCCACGCATTCTTCGCTGTCGCCGGGCCGCCGACTTTGAGTGCGGCGTCCACATTCTTGATCGCTGCGGCGGTTTCAGCATAGAGCTTGAAATAGTCGGTTTGCGTGCCCTTCCAGAAAGCAGGCAGGTTCGGCTCGTTCCAGACTTCAAAGAACCATTCCCTCACTTCTGCTACGCCATAGCGTTCGACACAGTGCCGGGTAAACTTTTTCACCAGCTCAGCCCAGCGCTTGTAATCTTTCGGCGGCGTGACGTTGGCACGGTAATGGAAGACCGTCTTGTTCCCGGAGGCGAGTGCTTCGGGCATGAAGCTCAGTTCAACGAACGGCTTCATCCCGATGGAGAGCAGAAAATCGAAAATCTGATCGGCGTTGAAGAATGAATAGAGCGGCTCTCCATTGTGCTCAATCAACGTGCCCACGTCGTCCGAAAAGAGACCGTGGAAACGAACATAGCGGAATCCCAATTCCTCGTGGCAGCGTCGCAGTTGCGCCTGCCAGTCGGCGCGCAATGCGAGAGGCGCGTGACAGCTCCCGACCGTGTGCTTCCAGCAATGGTGGAGCAGTGTCGTGGTCTCGGAAAGTTTACAGATAAAATCCGACATTTTTCGCGCTTCAAAATCGCATCGCCGCTGCTTTACCGCCGATCCTGCACTAACCCGGCGAGTCTTACGCCATTCGTTCCAGAAATTCCTTCAGGACAAGCGCCTCATTGTGCTCTTGATCACGCGCGCCGTAGATCAGGGTGACGGTTCCTTCTTTTGCTTTGCTCTTTAACAACTTGAGCTGATCGGAGTGATGCTTGAGCTCAGTTTGATAACGCTCGCGAAAGCTTCGCCACTTCTTCGGATCATGTCCGAACCATTTCCGAAGCTCGGTGCTTGGAGCAATCTCTTTCAACCAGAGATCGACCTTCGCCTTTTCCTTGGTCAAACCGCGCGGCCAAAGCCTGTCCACCAGGATGCGGGTGCCATCGTCCTTGTGCGGCGGTTCATACACTCGCTTGAGTTTTAGTTCGCGTTTCACTTTTTCGTCGACCTTAGTAGCCAGTGAACTCTTCCGTCCGAATGTTGTCCTCGTTAACTCCTGACTCGGTTAATACCTTGCGCATCGAGGCTACCATTCCCTGTGGACCGGCGATGTAGTAAATAGGAACTGCTAAATCATCGATGTATTTCGAAAGCATCGCTTTCGTCATGTGCCCTGTTTCCTCGTGCCACTCCCGGTTTGATTTTTCCATCCCCGTCATTGTGCCGACAAAGGTGTAGTGGGGATTCTTCTCGTGTGGCTTATTCAAGTCGTTGAGGAAGGCTGCGTCTTCCGGCCGTTTGTTCGAATCGATGACGATGATGCGACGCGCGACCTGGTCGTGAATGGCTTGCAGCACAATGCTCCGCACCGGTGTCACACCGATGCCGCCGGTCACGAAAACGGCGGGGAGGGCCGCATTGTTATGGAGCGTGAAGAAGCCATACGGAGCATCCAGCGTGAGTTCCGTGCCGAGAGGCATCGTTTTTAATACCCGTTTGAACGCCGTGTCACGCAGCCGTGTCGCGGACATCAGATAGTCCTCGTAAGGAGCGCTCGCCAAAGAGAACCCCCGTGTGTTGCCTTCCGCGTCAGTTTCAGGGGGATTGATCAGAGTGTAATCCGCGAATTGCCCCGCTTTGTAGGAAAACCCCTCCGGCTTTTCGAAATGGAACGCCATTGTTCCAGCCGCGATCTCCTCTCTGGCCTTCAGTTTAACTTTGTATATCGGCATAGCATAGATCTCCTGATAATAGTTTTTAACGCCGGCTGGCCGGTTTCTTTTGGCTGAGTTTCTTCAGGGCCGCACCTTTGTGCATGGCCCTGTGGTCTGTTTTGTCGCTCTTAATTAAATATTGCGGTTCCTCCTTCGAGGCGTGGACCGTGTAGGTCTTAAACTTCATCGGCGAGGTAATCTTTTTTTTGATCGTCCCGCGGACACGGCCGGCTTCCGAGTTCCACTCAACATGGTCGCCAACTTTGAATTCGTGTTTCATCGACATCACTCAACGAGCGGATACGGATGCGTGATGATGTTCGCGCCAATGTTTTTCTTCTTTATTCGATTTCATTAACTTCTGTCCTTTCTCTTTCACTTTTAAAATCATTCCACTGGCGAAGCTGCATCGGTCCGCGGTAGAATCGGAAACGGCACCACGCTCATGGTATCTCCCGGTTGCAGTGCGCTCTGTGCGAAATCTCGAAATGCGGGCGCTACCATGATATGCGAACGCAAAGCAGCCAGCGTTTTTTCCGTCTCGCCCGCATCGCGGCCTGCGCCGAGCCAGCGATTCTGGTTGTTCTCGCGTCCCAGGTAACTAAAGACCGCGGTCGGGAAGTGATAGCTTCCTTGCACTTCAAAATGCGCGCGACCAATCGGTTCACCATTGCGAAAAACGACGACTTGCCGATCGGCTTCGCTGATCACGATGCTCATCGGTCCCGTGAGCGCGCGTTCAGGATGCCACCGGAAATCAAGGCCGCTTAGTTTTTCCAGCTTTAGGTTTTTCATCCTTGCCGGCATCGCCATCAGCGGGCCGGGATGCGTCACCAGGGCTGAATCCGAGGATTCATTCGCAACCACCACGGTCGTACCCACCCTGGTCACGCCGAAAAGCAGTTCCGAAAATTCCTTCGGCAGCCGGACGCATCCATGGGAATCGGGATAGCCCGGAAGTTTTCCGCCGTGCAGCGCGATCCCGCTCCAAGTCAGCCGTTCCATGAAAGGCATGGCCGCTCCCTTATAGATGCTCGAATAATGTTTGCGTTGCTTCTCCAGAACGGTGAACACGCCGGTCGGCGTTCGATGACCGGCGCGTCCAGAGCTAATCGTCGTTCGGCCGATTAGGACGCCGTTGCGATAAACATAAGCTTGTTGTTCGGGCAAACTGATCACCACAAGCACCGGCCCCTGCGGTGATGTTTGCGGATGCCAGGTGTACTCGTTGGGACGAAGTTGCGAGCGCGGCGGAACAGGCGCAGTAAATGCGAAACTCAAAGTGATCGCCGCGAACAGGAACACTCCTGCTAAACGCTTCATGAACCTCGCTCTCGTCTCATGAAGATACGTCGATCACAGGCCGATATAAGTCGTATACTCTTTGACTAATTATCTGATCGGTTTCTGATCTGAGTGACTCTGGTTGCGAATCAATATTGATCCCGAGAATTCGCGAATCTGGAATCTAGGAATCGGATGCTATGAAGTATCCGCCGCAATTAGATAACCAAAGACTATCGTTATGATCGTACATAAGTCTTAGTAACTAAGTCGTGGGAGTGTTTAATGTCTGTCATGATGACCATGCAAGTTAGACAGTCCCGCCAAGATAATGATGGGATTAAGAATCCGATTTATGTTACTAGCCAGGACAAGCAGCGCCTGGAAGATTTGCTTATGGAAGTAGAGGCTTGTGATCCGCGCAAGCATGGGGATCTGAAAGCTCTGACCGAAGAGCTACACCGAGCTGTCATCGTTGATCCAAAAGATGTGTTTAGCGACGTGATCACGATGAACTCGCGTGCGGAGATGCGTGATCTCGAGAGCGGCGAGAGTGTTGCCTTCACTCTTGTTTTCCCGTCTGAAGCAAACATCGACGAAGAAAAGATTTCTGTGCTGGCACCGATCGGAGCAGGAATGCTCGGGTATCGCGTCGGCGATGAGTTCGAGTGGAAGGTCCCCGACGGATTACGCCGTATGAAGGTGACGAAGGTTAATTATCAGCCCGAAGCGGCCGGAGATTTTGATCGCTGAGTCCGGTCGGCGCGCCATGATGAATCAGAGAACAGCGGCAATGAATCACGGATCTTTGCGAACTTTGAATAGAGGATCTTCCAACGAGGCGGGAAACACAGGTATCACCATCAGCAGCAAACATTGGGCCATCGTCCAAGGATGGATTCCAGCTACTGGGGACGAAACCGTGTCCCTTCTCAACGTTTCGGGTCAGAAGGCACACGTTGAGATCACTGTCTACTACAGCCATCGCGATCCGGCTGGGCCTTATTGTATCACGGTTCCGGAAGGAGGGACGGAGCATGTCCATCTCAATCGCCTGACCGACCCAGAGCCAATTCCGCGCGAGACTAATTACGAGAGTACTATCGAATCGGATGTACCAATCGTGGTCCAGCATCCGAAAGCATGGGAAACTCGCCATTACAGAAAACAGAGACCGGGTGAAGACCATTTCCTGTCCCATTATGGGCCGGAAGCGCGTTAATCGCGCAGCCGTCTTAAGACAAGGCGATTTCCCGGCTTGGGAAGTTAGAGTAACGCCTTCCAAAACGCACTCAGTTCTTAGTGCTCGTGCTGTGAATCATCGGATCCGTACAATAACCTAGTGGGCTTCGAGCGATCTAACTCAATCCCCTCCGAGTGCGCCGTGAAAACATAGCGATAAGTTATGTGTTTGATCGAATCAAAGTATTATTTGAATTGAACACAAAGCGTAGGGTCTCTTTGACGAGACACATCAACCCCTCGTCTAAAGACTAATATGCAAACTACAACATTGAAGAGCTCGGAAGTAGCGCAGGGCGCTCAGGTGGTCCGAATTTGGCGACCTCCAGCAAGGAATCGGCCGCATCGGCGACGCGTTGAGTCGTCTGCAACGGCGTACGAATCGCCGAGCAAATGGACAGTCGTCGCAGCATTTATTCTTGCTGTGGTGCTGGTCGCGGGCGCTGTCGTGTGGGTTTAGATGCAGCAGGAAAAACCCGGTCGAAGTCGGCGCGCCTGTTTCCGTCCATTAGGTGGGGAAGGTGACCTTCGAAACGGGCGCCGAAAGTGATACAGCCGCTGCTGCCGGACGAAGAACCGGTGCCGATTGACGCTCCGGGCGCTCGCCGTTTGTCGAAGGAACCTTTGCCGAGCTCCATAGTCTAAAGCTATGCTTTCTTCGAAACGAGTCTTCGCGATCAATTCTTCCGAATCTGAATTAGACGGGCATTCAACGATCTAATGAAGCAGCCACCGCTCAGTTTCCCTTCTTGTAATTTCCTCCCGCAAGCGCAACTCCCGATCGTGCAGAGACTCTCTTTTCCGGAGGAAAATAGATCTGATCGCGGCGCATTTTGCCTCACTGAGATCAATCGCTGGATTGCCCGGTGGGAAAATGAAGGCGGCGCGGTCGCGTTTGGAGCGAGCGTGGAAGTAACCTCATGAATGTGCTCTGCGATATCGAAACGCACGAAGATGTGAAGACATTTGTCGATGCCTTCTACGCCAAAGTTAACTGCGATGAGCTGCTCGCCCCGATTTTTAACGAGACCGCGCAGGTTGATTGGCCCAAGCATCTTCCGACGATGTACCGCTTCTGGCAATCCCTGCTATTCGGGAGCGGTAACTATCAGGGCGCGCCATTTCCAAAGCACGCCGTTCTTCCAGTGCAGCAGGCACATTTCGAACGGTGGCTCACTTTGTTCGCGGAAACGGTCGACGAAAACTTCGCTGGACCAAAGAGCGAGGAAGCGAAAAGCCGCGCGCTGTGCATTGCCGATACGTTCGCGCTCCGCATGGGTGTGCTGACTGACCCTGCCGCACTCGCGCGAATTCTGTACCATGAATGCGATCGTGCGCGGTGAAATGTTGCTGGAAGAGAGCTAAGCGATGGAGCCTGTCGCAAATCAAGCAAACGCAAAATCAAACCACGAAATGCAATCGGCAGCGTGGCTGATCGTCGCTGCGGCCGCACTCCGCACCGCCTTCGGCGTTCTCATGGCGATCGATGCCTGGCTGAAATGGCAGCCGGGATTTGCCGCGCATTATGTCGGTTACCTTCAGAACGCCGCGAACGGACAGCCGCATTGGTTGCAAGGGTGGTTTCATATGTGGCTGCGTCTGGTCACGATGCACACCGACTTCTTCATTTCCGCCACCCGGCTCATTGAAACGGCAATTGCTATTGGTCTCCTGCTCGGTTTCGCGCGCCGCATCACTTATTTCGCTGGCGCGCTGTTCAGTCTCCTGATCTGGTCCACCGCGGAAGGATTTGGGGGCCCTTATACCTCTGGCGCAACGAATGTCGGCCCCGCGTTGGTGTACGCGCTCGTGTTCATCGCCGCCGCGTTTTTCGAGCATCTGCTCGGTCCCAATCCCTACAGTCTCGATTACTATATTGAGCGTCGCTATCCGAAATGGGCGTCGCTCGTGGAATGGGCACCGAAACGTTCCATGCAACCGCCTCCGGCGCTCAATTGGGACCAGCAACTCGGCGTGATCGGCGGAATCATCGTCGTCCTCGTCTTTGCGATATCGACACTTGGCAGCGCTAGGACTGGCTTGCCTCCAACTCCGCAAAACGCCGCGGCCGCCGTTTCGCCGTTGAGCATCACCTCGGGTGCGCCGGTCGCACACGCCTTTTCACCGGCGCTGCCGCCACTCATTGGGAACGGCGATGTTGTTGCCGTGACCATTGAGTCGAAAGACACCACAATTGAGATCGCGAGCGGTGTGCAATATCAGGCGTGGACATTTAACGGCACCGTACCAGGACCGATCCTCCATGTTCGCCAGGGGCAAACAGTGAACGTCACCTTCGTCAACAACGGGACAATGCAGCACTCGATCGACTTCCACGCCGCCCAGGTCGCGCCCGATATCGCGTATCGTTCCATCAATCCCGGGGAGAAGCTCGAGTTTTCATTTGTCGCCGCCACTCCGGGCGCGTTTGTTTACCACTGCGGCACACCGCCCGTGCTCCAACATATTGCCAACGGAATGTACGGCGCCATCATCGTCGATCCGGCCGAGCCGCTGCCAGCCGCCGACGTGAGCTACGTGCTGGTACAAAGCGAATGGTACACTGCGCAAGCCGAAGGCACGCTCATGACGGGCGATTACGACAAGATGATGAGCGTCAAGCCCGACGAAGTTGTCTTCAACGGCATCGCGTTCCAGTACAACCATCATCCGTTCACGGCTAAAGTCGGGCAACGCGTCCGGCTTTATGTGATCAATGCCGGACCAAATCTCGCCAGCGCATTCCATATCATCGGCGGAATGTTCGCCGCCGTTTACCCCGACGCTGTCGCGAAACATGCGCTTAGCGGAGTTTCCACATATCCGATCGCGCCCGGTCAGGGCGTCATTTTCGACGCCGTCATGCCGCAGCCGGGCAAATATCCAATCGTCGATCACAGCATGCGCGCAATGGCGATTGGCGCAGCCGGCGAGCTGGAGGTCACTCCATGACATCGAACGACGATGTTCCCCCTGCGCGAATTCCGATGCTGCTCGGGCATGATCATTCCGAGCTGGATGAATTGCTCGGCGCGTTTTTCGCCGCAGTGGAAAAAGGTGACCTAGACCAAAGCTTTGACACCTTGGACGTTTTCTGGGCGCGACTGGCCGTGCACATTCGTACTGAACATCTTCATTTGTTTCCCACGCTGATTGCGGCAGTGGAGAGATCGGAGCAGCGCAAGGAAAACGGCAGCCGCCCGCCTTCGGCTCAGGCCGCACGAGACACAATCGCTCGACTCCGCGAGGACCACGATTTCTTCATGCAGGAATTGGCGGCGGCAATAACACAGTTGCGCCAAGAGCGCGGCCGCACCGGGCAAAGCAGATCAGCCGTTCTTTCAGATGTAAAGGAGAAAGCCCTCGCCGTAAGCCGGCGCCTTCAAACGCATAACGCTTTAGAAGAATCCGAAGTTTATCGATGGGCTGAGGGTTTGCTTGAAGACGCAAAGTGCATCGATCTGAAGACGAGGATGAATAAGGAATTGGCAAACGTTCCCAAACGTTTGTTCCAAGTGTCAACGCCAACAGCAAGACTTCCGATGGATGCAACGTCTTCGCCATCACGCCGCGCAATGTTCATCCGGGGAACAACGATCAACTATGCAGCTCCGGTACTCGAATGAGAACTCTTGACCATTCTATTACTCTGGAGTTTTAACCAAGGCGGGGTATGCAAGGCACGATCATCGGTAACGGCCTTGATCACGATTGCACAATTCCCGCGCCCGGCTCGTCGAAAGCCAGTCACAGACTCTTATCTGATCGGCTGCAATCGTACATCGGCTGCGTCATCATCATCGCCGCTTCGTTCCTTGCGGATATCGTGCTGCCGCGCGGTGCAACTCCGGCGATTGGATATTGTCTCGTGCCGGCGCTCGCGCGCGCAGCCGGGCGACGTTCGCTCTTTTTGCTAACTGGTATCTGCATCGCGCTCACTTGGATCGGCTACATCCTTGAGCCCGCCGGTGCGGCCTGGTGGATGTCGGTCTTCGATCGCGCGATGGTCACAGGGGTGCTGTGGCTGGCGCTGTTACTGGTATGGCGGCGTCTTCAGGCCGAGAGCGCACTGGCGCTCCAGACAGAGGCACTGCGAGAGGCCGTGCGTGAGTTGCATCGGTCAAACGCAGAACTGGAGAACTTCGCCTCCATTGTTTCTCACGATCTTCGAGGCCCGCTGAATTCGATCGCTTTGGCTATCAGAATCATTTCTTCGCAACCTGCCATTCATTCTGATCCGGAATGCAATCAGTGGATCGACTCGATAGTCGCGGAAATCGCCCGGATGAGTAGTCTCATCCAAAGGCTCCTGGCGTACGGGCGCATCGGCGCCGGCGAGGCGACGCTGTCGGACTGTGATTGTGAATCGGTTCTAAACAGCGTTCGCCAGGCACTCCGCGCGCAAGTAGAGGATGCAGGCGCGCAAATCACAAACGATCCGCTCCCAACGATCCGCGCCGATCCCGCGCTGATGACGGAGCTGTTGCAGAACCTCGTCGAGAACAGCATCAAATACCGCAGTTCAATGCCGCCGCACATTCACGTGTCTGCAACTCGAACCACAGATGGCTGGCTCTTCTCGGAGCGTGACAACGGCATTGGCATGAACGCGGCCGATTGCGCTCGGGCGTTCGATGCTTTTTACCGCGGCGAACGTGCAGGATCTGCGGCCGGCGTTGGCCTGGGACTCGCCACATGCAAACGCATCGTGGACCGACACGGCGGGCGAATTGAAGTGCAGTCCTCGGCCGGCAACGGCAGCATGTTCACCTTTTTTATCCCGTCGTCGCCGAGCAACTGAAGGCTGCGCCGATTCCGGCAATGGAATCGCCCTTTCTGAGTCCGGCAGACGCCACGACACGAACCCAGCGCTTGGGCTGATTCTCATTGCGGACGCTACCCGGTCGATCGGTTACCGCCAGCTTCACGGACACCACTTGTTTGCGCTACGGCCAAGAAATAGCGCAGAGGGTGATAATTAGGCCATTTTATCCGAACGATAGTTAAAGCAAAGCTATCACTCTCATCAATTATTAGTCTTAGCCACGCATAGCCCAGCTCTTAAATTCGTAGCGTTGTGAACCACACCGAAATAAATCTCAATGGTCCCTTTGAGAAGACACTGGCTGCGGTGCTGGCATTGCCGCAGGGCGGCGATAGCTGCGCGCAAGACGAAACTGTAGCCCTCGCCCTGCGATACCTCTACACCGCCGCGCACGGTCGCACTCTCCAAACGTCGATCGGTCCGATCTCGATCATGCCTGGTGTTAATTCGTCTCTTAAAGACGCGCCATTCTCGCTCCGCAAACGAACGGACCTGCTCGCCCTGGCCGAGCAGAGAACAGCATTTCAACGGAGGGCGACGCAAAATGGTGATTCTGCTCAGCTCCATGCCGACTCCGCGTTATCTGAATTCATGGCAAGCCGGCTGGAATCGTCGGAATGGTGGCCCAACGATTGGAAAGTTAAACCGACTGTCATTCGCGTCCGCCGAACTAAACATGTGGCGCGGCTGGGCCGGCAGCCTCGCGGTCGCTCATTAACAAACAGGTTTCGTAGATGCGCGCCTTTCAACGAATGGACAAAACAACACCCATATGAATGATCTACCTATCCACATCACAGCTCACGACATCGAGGTCAGCTTCGCGCTGCGAAGGTTCATCGAGAAAAAAATCTCGCGTCTGTCGCGCTTTGCCAGCGACGTTTTGAGCGCCGAGGTTGTGCTGCGCGAAAAAGCCGGCGCAAATGGGCTATTTTCCGTCAGTGCCCGGCTGGCTTTGCCGGGACGTGACGTCCACGCCAACTCGGTGCACGAAAACTTCTACGCTGCAATCAATCAGCTAGTCGCGCGGCTCGCACGTTTGTCCCGCAAGCGAAAAACACGGTTCGAGAAACGCAAACGTCGCACTGGCAGGTTCGAGTTTGCAGCCCGAACATTGAGACCGGGCGTGCGAAAACGGCGTCACACGAGAGATAGAGGAAAACTATCGGAAAAATTAATAATGGGTCTTAGCCTTCGCGGGGCCGCCACATAGATTACGATATGGCAGTAATAGATTATCTCCTCATCGCGGCGTTCCGGGATACACGTTTACGGTCACCGGGGGAGCAGCAGTAGTAGTAGGAGTAGGACGCCTAAGCGAACAGACTCGAATATGCATGTTCCGTGATGGCCATAGCTGCCGGGTTTTTTACTCGCCGCTCTGCGGTGATCGCATAGAATTCCGTCCCGCACTCGTCGACATTCGCGATAACTCTCAGGCCCCAATGTTTCAGGACTTCTCGAGCAACCACGGTAGGCACGACCGTAAAGCCGCGTCCGGCCGTGGCACAAAAAACCATCAGCGCGGAGTCCTCGTACTCTCCGAGGAGACGAGGATGAATTCCCTTAGTATCGAACCAAGTCTCTAGCACCGCTCGCATGCCCATGTTTTCTGTCGGCAGCAATGCAGTAGCCCCATTCAAAGATTGTGGGAAATTGCGCCGGAGCTTCTTAGCGATCGCTGGCACGGCACAAAAAGTGACACCGGAACGTCCGAGCCGATGGTTAAAAGTCTTTGCTTTCAGGCTGCTCGAGGCTGGTTCATCAGCGAGCACAATGTCGAGTCGGTGCGCCTGCAATTGATTGACCAAAACCTCGATTGCCGCCATACGGCAAACGACATGAACCGGTTCGGAAAACCTGATCGCAGGTTTGAGGAATTCAAAACCCATCAGCTTGGAAATCGAGTCCGTCATTCCGACATTTAGTCGGAGCAAACGCCCGCCCGGGCGCTGTTTCACTGCGCTCATCAACTCACGTCCCGCGGAAAAGATTTCGTCTGCGTAGGTAAGCACCAACTGCCCCATTTCGGTAAGCACGAGATTGCGGCCGCTGCGCTTAAAAAGTTTTTCGCCGAGCGAGTCTTCTAAGAGTCTGAGCTGAGCGCTGATCGAAGGCTGCGACACGTGAAGTTCGTCAGCCGCTTTTCGTACGCCTCCCTTTCTGGCGACGGTCCAGAAGTAGCGCAAGTGATGAAAATTCAACCATTCCACTCTGGAAACGATACATAACGAAAACCTAACGGTCTAATCGAATATGAATCTTCGTCGTTTATGGAGCGAGCAATAGATTCTTGGCGTCAACCTAACTCGACTCATGATTGCACTGCTCACATATCCGACGCGCATCGAGTCCGCAGCTTTTCAGAAACGAACGGAAAACGATTCGTTCTTTGATCGGGTTTGGGCATTACATGGCGTGATCGCAGATCCAGCTTCTGAGGCTGGCGATGTGAAAAACGCGAAGCTATCTCTGCTGCGCACACTCAGGAAATCGAGAGTCTTCGAGCGGCCCGTCGGCCGCTGCACCGAGTCATCCCGAAGCGTGTCTTATTGCAGAGACGTTGCTGAGCGACATCATCGGCGCCCCAAGTAAAGACTGCTGCATTTATGGGAGCACTCCATCATGCCGCTTCGAGATCCGTTAATCGATCGGTCTTGCTTCAAGTGAACAGATTTCTCCACTCAACCCGGTTCACGCGCTTTGCAGCTGCTGCTCTTCGCGTGGCTCTGGCGGCCGGTTTTTTGTCAGCCGTCGCGGATCGTTTCGGTTTTTGGGGAACGCCGGGTACACCGGGCGTCGCCTGGGGCGATTGGTCACATTTTTTGACCTACACCGCCAGGCTCAACTGGTTTCTGCCCGCTTCACTCACACCGATCGTGGGTGCGATTGCCACGCTGGCCGAAACGGTACTCGCCCTCCTCCTATTGCTTAACGCGTGGCCGCGCTACACCGCTCTCGCCAGCGGCGCCCTTCTCCTGCTCTTCGCTCTTACGATGACCTTCGCCTTAGGCATCAAAGCGCCGTTGGGTTACTCGGTCTACGTCGGGGCGACTGCGGCCTTTTATCTAGCTGCAACGGCAGCGCTTCCACAACACACGTGACCGCGGTGAAATGTTCCCCGATTATCGTAACGATTGGACATTCGACTCGCACGCTGGACGAATTTATCGCGCTGCTCAAAGCGCACGCGGTAACGTTGGTTGTCGATGTGCGGACGATTCCACGCTCCCGGCACAATCCTCAGTTTAACGAGGACTCGCTGCCCGAATCACTGAAGAAAGCCGGCATTGAGTATGTTCACATGCCTGGTCTCGGCGGTCTGCGGCATGCAAAGAGCGACTCTCTGAATACCGGTTGGCGGAATGCATCTTTTCGAGGCTACGCCGATTACATGCAGACGCCGGAATTCCAGAAGCAAATCGAAGAATTGATTCAACTCACGAAAGAACACCGGATCGCATTGATGTGCGCGGAAGCGGTGCCGTGGCGCTGTCATCGCTCGCTCATCGCCGACGCATTGACCGTTCGCGGAATTCGCACCGAGGACATCATGAGTCTCAAGCTGCGCCGGCTTCACACGCTAACTCCCTTCGCGCACGTCCGTGGCAGCACCGTTACGTATCCGGCGGAGGATTCGTCGCGACCGAAGAAAAGAACATCGAATCGAAAGAAAGAGCGGACGCGGAGGCCACAATGATCCCCTACAAGACATCAAAGGATGCGAGAATTTTGTTTGTCGGGATCAATCCACATCCCGGTTCGTCTCGACGTGGCGTTCCTTTTTCAAACAACAAGATGTTTTGGTATTTGCTCAATCGAGCCGGCTTACTCCAGGAAGCAGAAAAGGATCTGAGGAATGACGAGTCACTCAAGAAGATATATGAAAAGAAATTCCTGCCGGAATACGGACTGAATTTCGTCAATCTGGTGGACCGTCCCACTGCGGATGTGACTATGTTGAAGAAAGGTGAGGAAGAGGCTGGGATCAGGCGTGCGTTGAAAATCATTCGAAACTGCAAACCGCGCGTCGTTTGCTTCATAGGCAAGATTGCCTTCAACACGTTTTACCGGACGCGGAAATGCGATTGGGGTTGGCAAACCGACATCGACGGCACGCCAGTTTATCTCATGCACTTTCCCATCCGCGGTCCTGCGACAGTCCGCGTCGAAGAATTGAAAGAACTGAAACGAGCTTCTCGGATTAAATAACGATTCCTCGCTCTTCCAAAGCCCTGGCCACGTCTTCCACACTGGCATCGGGCAGAATCGTGCCATCGATGTTGAGGGTCGGACTCTTACTCTGGCCAGAGGCCGACTCCACTTCCTTCAGGTAGGCAGGATTGGTCGTCACATTCTTAATCTCGTAAGGAATGTTCAGCTCGTTCAGAAAGCCCATGACGGCGGCCGACCAGGGACAGCCGGATTTCCGGTAGAGGGTTATTTTCATATTAATCGCGCTTCATTTCGGAGATGGCCGGCGACGAGCCTCAACGACGTTCAAATGATACGGACAGATGCTGTTGCTTCTTCGCGCGAGGAAAATAGTCATAACGATGGCGGGGAGGTTGATCCTTGCACCACGATAAGCAGAAAATCGCGGCGAACTCGTCGTTTTTCGGAGCTAGGTGATCCACGTCGTTTCAAGTCGCGCGGGGGTTCGCTCCGGCTCACGATTCGCTTACATAGTTCAGTACTATCGAAACGATCTAATCTGAGTCTTAGTCACACGACCCGCTGACGATAAACTAGTGACATGACTATCACCGACTATCTACTACTTGGCGCATTTGCGGCCGCCCTTCTTTACACAGGCTATCGACTGTTCCTTGGGTGGCTCCGCACGCCATCTCATCCAATCGAGAGCGAAACATCAAATATACCGAATCGCCACACCTTCGAGCCGTCCGCGCGTGAGCGTGCATTGGCATCGGAAGCCGCTGCCCAAACGGCAGACATGCGTGGGCAGTTCCGCTAACTGCCAGAGGTTTTTGCGTGAACATTAACCTCACGCAAGCAGCGGAACTAAAGGAGGCGGCATGAGAACCTCGGCGAGTTACTGCGCCGGAGAACGCAGTTCGACACGGGAACGCTACCCCGGAAAGACAAAGACATGGCTGACCTGGTTGTTTTTCTAACTGCACTTGGGATGGCGATTGTCGCCTGGCTCATTCAGCGCGCGCTGTCGGGAAAATGAAACAATGCGGCGCTAGATTCGATGAACAAGAGCACACTTGATCGCAAGAACGTTTCTCCCGATGCACGAGCACGATCTCGAGCGCCGTCAGCTTAGGCAGTGCAATCCAAGTCTGTGGATCTAAAAGCCATTCCATGGTTCATTTTTCGTCGCCGACTTAAACGATGTCGAATGGCGAACTCGTCGTTTTTCGGAGCCAGGTGACCCACGCCGTTTCAAGTGGCGGGGTTCGCTCCGCATCAGGATTTGCTTACATAGCGTAATACTATCGAACCGATCTAATCTGAGTCTTAGTCACACGACCGCCTAACGATAAACTAGTGCCATGACCCAACTAAAACCAAACCAAAAACAAAGACAGGGGGACCTCCCCATGCGAAAGATCATTGCACTCACGATTACAGCCGCCGTTCTAGCGGCGTTCACAACTGTTCACGCCCAGACCGGGCCCGCAGCCGCCCCGCCTAATGATGCCCAGATCGCCCAGATCGTGCTCACGGCCGACACGGTTGACGTGGATTACGGCAAGTTGGCCGTGAAAAAGACAAAGAACGCCGAAGTGAAAGCCTTCGCTGAGACCATGATTCGCGATCACACTGCTGTGAACGACAAGGCAGCTGCCCTCGCCAAAAAAATCAATCTAACGCCGGAAGCGAGCGACACCAGCAAAAGCTTGAAATCCGATGGCGACAAGATGATGGCGAAGCTAAAGGGAATGCACGGTGCTGAGTTCGATAAGGCTTACGTCGACAATGAAGTCACCTATCACACATCAGTGATTGGTGCTCTCAACACGGTCCTGCTGCCAAACGCCAAGAATGCGGAACTGAAGGCGCTCCTGGAAAGCGGCAAGCCGATCTTCGAATCCCATCTGGAGCACGCGAAGACTCTCCAGAAATCGCTGAACAAATAAAATGCGAGACCGCAGCATGATCCTTGACCCGCCGCGTCCCAAGTTCGCTCCATCGAGAGCGGACTTCGGGCCTGCGGGGCTTCTTAGAATGAGCCAGCCCACCTTGCAGCGCGACCGCCAGGGGGTCGATTACGGAGAAGAGCAAAATGTGCAAAAGCTGCACGCGGCCGTTCAGCCTGAGAAACGTGACGGACGCGTTACGATCAAGCCCTTCTCGCTCTGGATACTGGTCGTTTTGGGGTTCATCTTCTTCTTTGCAGGATTTTTTTCTGCCCGCCAACGCGCCGACTTTACCGCCACGAACGTGGATCGGGGCAACCCGCCGGCAGCCCAGTCGAATCCGCAGGCTGTTCAAACGGGCACTGCTTCTGCCAGCGCCGTCCAGAGCACGGTCGCAGACGCCAACGCGCCGTTGGTCGTGCATGTGGCCATGAAAAACATGAAATTTTCTCCTGCGACAATTGAAATTAAAAAAGGGGATACCGTGGAATGGAAAAACGATGATATCACGCCGCATACGGCCACGTCGGCCACGTTCGATTCTGGGTCAATCGCCTCTGACGCCGCTTGGCAACGAACCTTTAAGGAGGCAGGAAATTTTCCCTATACGTGTACATTTCATCCGGTCATGAAAGCCACGATCATCGTCAAGTAGACCCAAGCTTTCGGCCCGTAAAGGACGCTCCAACTCCAGAGCAGGCGATTGCATTTTCGCGGCGAGACTTGGCGCTCGTCGTGTATGCTCAAGCGCAATGGAAAAGTCGCGACTCGCGACGATCAACTCAGTTTATTCGATTTCGCACGAACCCGTGAGCAAACAAATCTATCTGACCCAATACGGATTAATGGCCGAACGCCATTGGCGGGAGTTCCGACCGAACATGGTTCAGGAACTGGAGACGAAGGGCACGCTAATGGAAGCTCTGTTCGAGGCGCAGGAAAGAACCATCGAAGAAATGCAAGCACTGACGCGGAAATTGGAAACCGAGCAGAAGCTGACTCCGCAGCAGGCGCACGATCGCGCCTGGGAGATGGTTCGCGAGAAATACATTCTTCTTCCGCCGGAAGAGAATCTCTAAACGGGAACAATTATCGCATCCGCAAAAAAGATGCGATCGGCAGCGGTTCGCTAAAACAAAAGTGCCGGGACAACTTCGCGGCGATCGAACTTGTGCACAGGCTCGACGCGGAATGCCGCGAAGCGACCGAAGACGAGAAGCGCGTCCTCGTGAGATATGTCGGCTGGGGCGGAATTCCGCAGGTATTCGCTGATCCCGCACCGAGTGATTGGAATCAAGAAACCAAACGGCTGAAAGAGCTACTGACGCCCGCGGAATACACATTCGCTCGCGCTTCCACGCTCAACGCGCACTACACGGCGCCAACTGTCATCTCGGCAATTTATGACGCCGTCCAGCGGCTCGGATTTCAATACGGCCGCGTACTCGAACCGGCCATCGGCATCGGCCATTTCTTCGGATCGATGCCCGCGGAAATGCAGTCACGCTCACAACTTACGGGTACCGAGATTGATCCTGTGAGCGCAAGCATTGCGCGCAAATTGTATCCCGGCGCAGACATCCGCCCGCAAGGCTTCGAGACCGCCGCGTTGCCTGACGATTCTTTTGATCTCGCGATCTCAAACGTTCCGTTCGGCGATTACAAAGTTCACGATGCTGAGTTCAATGATCACAATTTTCTGATTCACGATTATTTCTTCGCGAAAGCGATCACGAAGGTGCGCTCTGGCGGATTGATCGTGTTCGTCACTTCAAAGGGAACGCTGGACAAAACGAACTCGCATTTCCGCACTTATCTCGGAGACAAAGTGGATTTCCTTGGCGCAATCCGACTCCCGAATACTGCGTTCAAGCAAAACGCCAATACCGAGGTGACGAGCGACATCGTGTTTCTCCGCAGGCTGCAAAACGGAGAGAAGCCGAGCGGACCTGCTTGGAAGGATTCGGCGGTCCACGTGAATCACGAAGGCGCAAGCTTTCGCATCAACGAATACTTCGCGAGCAACCCGCACATGATGCTCGGCCACATGGCCAACGCTGGCACGATGTACCGCAGCAACGAGCCGGCGCTTGTTCCTGATGGACGTGATCTCGCCAGCGCGTTGCGCGATGCAATCGCTGAATTGCCGGAAGGAATCTACCGCGCGGTAGAAACCGACCTCATGACGCGAGTCGCCGCTGAACCGATCATCGTGCCCGATGATGTGAAGGAAAACGCCTTCACATTACACGACGGCGCAATCGTGATCCGCACCGGCGCCACGCTCACGCCAGTTCTCAATCTGCCGGATGAGACGGCGCGCCGAATTCGCGGACTGATCAAGGTACGCTCGGCTGTGCGCGAAGTTCTGCGCACGCAATTGGCGGATTTGGTCAACGAAGAAATCGTCGATGCCAGGCTTCAACTCAATTTTGCTTATGACAGCTTCGTCGCGCGCTTCGGCCCGATTAACCAAAGCGTTAATCGCCGCGCGTTTCGTGGCGACCCTGATCTGCCGCTTCTTTGCTCACTGGAGGATTACAATTCCGACACAAATCGCGCGACGAAGACCGCGATCTTTCACGAGCGAACCATTCAAAAAGCGCGGCGCCCGCACGCAGCACAGTCGCCGCACGACGCGCTTGTATTTTCGCTCAATGAGAAGGGCCGCGTCGATTTCGATTACATGCAGACGCTGCTCGGTCGCCGGGCGGACGAATTTCTGTCCGAGATGAAAGGTCTCATCTTTCGCGACCCCGAAACTGAGCAGTGGGAAACTGAAGATCAATACTTGTCGGGTGACGTTCGCGCCAAACTCGCAAGAGCACGCGAGGCAGCCGTGAGAGAACCGCACTACATCGAGAACCTCACAGCGCTGGAATCCGTTCAGCCCGAAGATCTCACTGCTTCCGAGATCGACGCACGTCTTGGCGCGGTGTGGATTCCGCCGGGCGACGTCCAGGAATTCGCGAAATCACTGCTCGACAGCGAAGGGATCACTGTCTCGCATGCGGCAACGCTAGGAACATGGTTCGTCCGAGGGGACTTCAATGCGCGCGGCACTGTGGCGAACACTACCGAATGGGGCACCTTGCGATACTCCGCGCTGGAGCTGATTCAGGACGCTCTCAACCTCAAAACGCCCACTGTTTATGACCGCGACCGCAAGACGGACTCGCTCGTCATCAACGCGCAAGAGACCGAAGGCGCGCGCGACAAGCTGGAGAAGATCAAAGAGCGCTTCAAAACGTGGATTTGGGAAGGCGATGAACGACGCGAGCGGTTATGCCGAAAGTACAACGACGAATTCAATTCTGTACGTTTGCGTATCTTTAATGGCAGCCATCTGACGCTGCCATCGAGCAGCGAGCAAATCACGTTGCACGCGCATCAAAAGAATGCCGTCTGGAGAATCGTCCAGAGCGATAACACGTTGCTCGCGCACGTCGTCGGCGCCGGCAAGACCTACACGATGGTCGCAGCCGGGGTCGAGCTGAAGCGGCTGGGGCTGGCCACGAAGCCGATGTTCGTAGTTCCGAATCACATGCTCGCGCAGTTCTCTTCCGAACTGCTTACGCTTTATCCGACTGCGAACATTCTCGCTGCCGGAAAAGAAGATTTCACAGCGAATAACCGCGCGCGTCTATTCAGCCGGATTGCCACGGGCAACTGGGACGCCGTGATCGTCACGCACGCGAGCTTTGAGAAAATTCCGGTGTCATTGAACACACGTCGGAATTTCATCACGGCGCAAATCGACGAAATCGAAACCGCTATACGTGAAGAACGCGTCGATCGCGGTACGCGGCTCGTCAAAGAATTAGAGCGCGTGAAGAAGCGACTCACTGCGAAGCTTGAGGCGCTTTCGGCTAATGAGAAAAAAGACAACACGCTCACATTTGAAGAACTCGGAATCGATCGCCTCTTCATCGATGAGGCGCAGCGATTCAAAAATCTCTTTTACGTTACCAAGATGACTCGCGTCGCGGGACTCCCGCAGACCGCATCTGAGCGCGCGTTCGATCTCTTCCTCAAGATCCAGCATATCCAATCGCGAAACAAAGGAGGAGGCGTCGTCTTCGCCACCGGAACGCCGATTTCAAACACGATGGCTGAGATGTTCACGATGCAGCGTTACCTGCAGATGAACACGCTGCGGCGCAGTTCGCTCCAGCATTTCGATTCATGGGCGGGAACATTCGGTGAAACTGTGACTTCGATGGAGCTAAGCCCGGACGGAAGCGGCTACCGTTTGCAAAGCCGTTTCGCTCGGTTCGTTAACGTTCCCGAGTTGATGCAACAGTTTCGCCAAGTCGCTGATGTGCAGACTGGCGAGATGCTGAAACTGCCCGTGCCGAAACTCGACCAGGGCCGACCGATAACCATCAGCGCGCCGAGCAGCCCGGAGTTGAAACGCTTTGTCGATCAACTCGTGAAGCGAACGGAGTTGATTAAGAGCGGCAAAGTCGATCCTCGAAATGACAACATGTTGAAGATTACGACCGAAGGCCGCAAAGCGGCCCTAGATATCCGGCTTGTGCTTCCGCACGTGCGCGATAATCCGGATTCGAAAACAAACAAAGCCGTCGAGAAGATTTACGACATTTGGTTGCAGTCTGCGCCGACCAAAGGCGCTCAACTTGTCTTCTGCGATCTCTCCACGCCGCAATCGAACGGCCGCTGGTTCTCTGTGTACAACGACGTGCGCGAAAAGCTCGTCACTCGCGGCATTCCCGCAGATCAGATCGCATTCGCGCAAGAGTTCAACGACGACGCGTCCAAAGCCATGCTCTTCAAATCCGTTCGCGAAGGAAGAGTGCGCGTACTTCTCGGTAGCACAGCAAAGATGGGCGAAGGCACTAATGTTCAAACGCGTCTCGTCGCGCTCCATCATCTCGACGCGCCCTGGCGACCCGCTGACATCGAGCAACGCGAGGGCCGAATTTTGCGGCAAGGCAATCAAAACGAGTACGTAAAGATTTTCCGCTACGTCACTGAAGGCAGCTTCGACGCGTACATGTGGCAAACGCTCGAAACGAAATGCCGTTTCATTACGCAGGTGATGACGGGCGACGCCACCGTTCGTCGCGCCGAGGATGTCGACTCAACAGCGCTGACCTATGCTGAGGTGAAAGCGATCGCATCAGGCAATCCGCTTGTAATCGAAAAGGCCAGGATCGACGCCGACGTTATGCGCCTTACGCGTCTGAAGAAACAACACGCGGAAAGTGTTTATCAGATGCGCTACCAAATTCGGCGAATCAATGACCACGCCGCCATGTTGGAGCGCGAAATTGCGAATATTCGAGAAGACCTGCGCACGCGGACGAGTACGCGCGCGGATAACTTCGTAATGACCGTGAAGAACGAGACGTTGACGGATCGCATCAAGGCAGGTCGCGCTCTGATATTCGTCGCCGCAGCATTGAAGCCATTCCAATCGACAAAGTCGATCGGCAATATCGGCGGTTTCCCAATCTCTATCGAGAGGTTCGACGAACGCGCAACGATGCTTATTAACGGCAAACACAGCTACCGCGCGAATGTCAGTGACAGTCCCACTGGAACAGTTGCGTCACTGGAACATGCGCTCGACACCATTGAAGATCGACTGCGCGAACGCGAAACCGATCTTGCGCAGTCCCGCCGTCAGATTGTCGACCTAACGAATCAGTTGGATCAACCTTTCGGGCACGAAGAGAAACTCGCCGCAGCGACGAAACGTCAACAAGAAATCGTCGCAGCACTCGATATCACAAAGAACCAGGCTTCAGCAGCCGTTGACGAAGGAACCGAAAAAGTAACCACTATGATGGCGACAATCACCTCGCAGAAACAGCACCGCGCGAACAGAGCCGTCGCGTTGATGCGCTAAGAAATGCAATGTCTCAGGAATCGGGGCAACTTCGCCAAGACCCGTTCTCGATTACGCTCTCAGTATTCAGGCGATGCGACTGACATCTTTTCCAAACAACCCTGACATCTTTTCACGAATCTCTGCCACAGCGTAGCCGCGCTGTGCTGCGATTCGAACGAACGGCACCCTGGCGGCGGTCAGCGCCTCATCCACAAATCGGTCGCGTTTTCGACGTGACTCTCTTCCGTGACTTGCATCATCGAGTTCAATCACTCCGATGATTTCAAAAGTTCGCGGGTCACACAGAGCAAAATCAACGTGCCGAGCGCAGATTCGGTTGAATGCGCTTGTCCGAGCGCTATTTGAGAGACCCTTTGGGGTTTGAATGATATCCGCGAGCCGGACCTTTCCGAAAATTCGGTATCGCGTTCCGACAATCTGCTCTAACACGCCAAGAAATGACCGTTCGGCAGGCGTAAAAAGGAGCTCGATCCGGTCGTATCCGAAACGGCCCCGCCTGCTGGCTGTAAGCAATCGGACGGTTGCCGCGACGACAATCACCGCGACAAACAGCACGACAAGCGGCAAAACGGGATTCTGATTCATGTTCAAAGCGATGATCCTACCCTATTCCGCAAAGACATTGAACTTCTCCGTTGTGACTTCCGGTCGCGGCTTCTCACTGCGAAGCTCAAAGACTTTGCTTCCCTTCCCGGAGATGCAGTCATCGCACGTTGTTCCCTTGGCCTCCGCTCCGGCAGGCTACGCGGCGCCGTATTCCACAACGCGCGATCACTGCGGTGCGCTCACAACGTTTTCGCCGAACATCTCGAAATCGGCGCTGACTATCGCGCCGCCCGTTACCAGCATTTCGCCGCTGGGAGACTTGTGCCTGCCCTCTTCTCTCGCGCCCGTCATCAGGTCCTCGCGAGCGTGACGTCCCATCAGCATATCCCGGCTATCTTTCGCCAGACTTCGCCAGAATTCTGCGGAGTTGTCGTTCATCTGTGCGGGAATCCCGGTTAAGTACTTTCAGCATCCAAGATATCCGCGCTTCGCCTTTAAGTTTCCGCGCAGCAGCTTCCTTCCAGAGCTCGCCCGCGCGCACTGCTTCCAACCGCGCAGCCAATTGATTTGCGCGGAGTTTTGGTCCCTGCTTCGGCACGCCCCGCGCTTTGTGCAGCGCTGTGATTGCGCGCCAGTTCAGGTCGCGTTTCGGATCAAGGCTCCAGTAAGCCGGAATGAAAATCATAGTCCCAAACGGCGTCAGATTCGCCGTGAGCTTGAGAAGCAATGGTCGATCGCGGCGCATTCCGTAAAGATTCCATCGCTGACAAAACACATCGAACACCGCATGAAAACGGTCAGCTGTTTTCGTCCACCGAAACGGCCAGTGCTCGCGCATGCTGCGCTCCTCGACGAGTCGGCGACGGATGATTCCTTTGTAATCCGCGAACTTCGCCACATTGAAGTGCTCTTTGATCGCATTCCATTGCGCTTGAAACGCTGGATTACGCGCGAGCTCAGATTCGATCTGATCGTACTTGTGACGTGCGCGAATCAACGGCTCGTAATTTCCGCGCTGAACTAAGTGCTCATGCTCGGAAACCCCACGTTGAGTTCGATCACTCGGCACCCGCGGGAGCAGATCGATAAGCAGAATCATCGTCCCACCCGGTCGTTTGCCGTCAGCAGCGCGGCTAAGCGCGGCGCGAAATAATCCTTCGACATCGATCGGCCAAAGTGTGATCGGAACGAATAGCCAATCGTAAAGTTTTTCGAGACGATCGAAATGGGGGTGATCGGTCTTGCGGAAACGGTGAAATTTTCGAACCAGATCTTCGCTGTTTTCGAGCCTGTGATACGCCAGCGCAGCGAGACGTTTCAGGTCGTTCTGAAGCGAGAAATTCCTCCGCGATTTTGACCGCTTCATCACATTTGTCCCCAAATATTGTCCGGGTTTCGCCACATGAATTTTACTAAGCTACACGAATGAAAAAGAGCGAACCAGGCAATCCGAGGAGCTTACGCGCTGACGGGAAGGCGATTCCCTTCCACGGCTCAGCCATCGCTGCTGAACTTTCTGGTTATGTCGATCTGGGAATGAAACGACAAGCGGTGCGACTCACTCGAAAGGTATTGCAGAAGCGCCGCATTCGGCCGGTCGAATTCAGCGAAGCGGTGCGGGCCATCGGCGTCTATGGAAGCAGTTTCAAAAAATGGAAGTCGAAAATTGAAACCGCATACAATCGGCAGTCGAAAAAATTCAAGCGCGCAGTCCGCTCCGACATGCTCGACATGTATGCGGGCCTGGGAGAATGGCAAACGGCGTCGCAATTCGTCGACGTTCGCAGGCCTTCAAACGCCACCGATTTCTTTTTCGGCATGGATGTCCTGATCGAGTTGGAGAAATTCCAGGAGGCGGAGGAGCTAGCAAGGCGCTGCGAGAAAATGCTTCGGATCGAGGCAACAGACTTCGCCCGAAGCTTGTTGTGCTGCGCACTTGGCCAATTCTTCGCGCGCAAACGTCACTGGGACTGGGCATTGACGGCATGGCAGCACACGCCGCCCGATTCCAGCATTGCTAGCAATGTCCTCAGCGGAATCGTCGAGATACATCTCGCCCGTGCGCTTGAAGCCGTCGAGGCGGGGCTTCGGCTCCTGGCAGATCGGAAGGCGCGACAACCAAGCGAGCTCGATCTTTGTGTGCCCAAACTTGAATTCGATCTCGCTGTAGATGCTGAAAAGCACCTACTCAAGTTCAAACGCGGGATCGAGAAGCTTCTGCCTGAACAAGCGCGGAAACAGCTTGGAATGTCGGAATCGCCCTCTTCCGAAGAATCGTCAGAAACGATCGAGGGCACAGATGCTAATGAAATTCACCGTGGCCCGCACGGCCCTTGAGAAGTTACTCAAAGCGGTGGCCTCGCGTCCCGGTGAACCCACCGCTCAAAAGAATAGGGTCCTGCTGTCGCCCACGCCGCGCGCAGTAATCCCGCCGGCGCTGAAATTCCGAACTCTTCTCAAGACTTCAAGGCACGCGTTCCTTAACTTTCGAGGCACACGAGGACGGATTGCGCGTCAAACCTTTCTGGATACCAGTGCTCGGCTTACTATCCACACCCGAAACCGCCGACGGAGTTATGAATTCTCCGGCTGCATTGCGGACGATCCATCCTCTTTGCTACTGCGAAGCGTTGATGCATCATACGTACGCGACGCGCATGTTCCCTGAAAATCTCACGAGTCCTTCCGGTAAAGTGTCGAATATCGCCCAAATCGCAGCACTCATTTCAGAATTTAGAAAAATTTTAGCAAATCGCGAACGATCTCCAGGGGAGTTCAAGGCTCAGTTTATCCGCCTAGCAGAGGAGCTGAAACCATTGCAAACCGAAGCAGCAAAGCGATTCCGGCGTACTGCTCCTGAATTCAACGTCTTCCGGATTCTCCGTCTCGCTGACAAAGAGGTGATCACGCATTCGCCATTCCTTGCAAATCTGTTCTATCCAAGTGGCACGCATGGACAAGGGCCATTTTTTCTGCAGATCTTCCTGGATCACCTTTCAAGGAACAATCTCAGCAGCGTCTTTGCAGATGTCGACGCTGATCAAACGTGGCAGGTGCGGACTGAGAGTGTCACCGAGTTCGGAAATCTGGATATTGTTCTATGGTCGCCACATTGGAGCGCACGCATTGTTATCGAAAACAAAGTAGGCGCAGGTGACCAGCCGAGCCAGCTCGCTCGATATTGGGATTGGATGAAGGCCCAGCCCTGCAAGGCTCAGCAACTTTTTTACCTTACGCCGACGGGGCATCGCTCAGACGAAGCCGAGAAAAGCGGTGTTTCTTACGTCGCGTTATCCTACAAAAAGGACATTCGTAATATTATTGAAACCTCACTTGCAGAAGTGGTCGCACCCCGGTTAAAGGAAACTCTTACTCAATACTTGGAACTAATTAACGCTTTTTAACTACAATGCCGAAGCACTTTGACGCTGACATCATACAGTTCCTCAAGAAACCAGAGAATCTCGCGATTGCGCTTGAAATTGAACACTACGCGTCGGAATTACGTGAACGGTTATCCTCGGATTTCTGGAGCCGATTGAGAGCTAAACTTTTGGCGGAGAAAGCCCCAGCTTTTGGAAAGACCGACTTTTCGGTCGATCGGATAGGTAGTACGGGCTCCCGCGGATGGAGTTTCATGCTGAAGTACGCAAGCGGGCAGCCCCAGGCTCTTGGTTTTGGGGTCGAATGGGAAAGCCTTGAAGATAATCACGACATCTACGTGGGTCTGCGTTGGAAAATACCGGTTCCAAAAAAAGACAAACAGTACTCCTACAGCGTCTTGGCTGATCTACGGAGTCTCATGATGCAAGACGGCTATGAACCTTGGGAACCATGGTGGATCTGCGGTCGCTATATCTTGAACTACCCAAATCCAGACGCTTTCTTGATTGCATACAATAACGAAGCAGCTTCAATCGAAGGCGCGATCTCAACGGCATTCTGGAAAATGGCAACTGATTACAAGCGCTCGGTCGATCAGATCAACACATGGCTGAACAAAAACTGATTGGCGACAATGGTGATTGTCGGCATTGCATACGCGACAGGACTTGACCTGACAGGCGTCGGTATCGCGACCTGTTGACCAAATGGGCTTCCCATCTCGCAAAGACATTGAGCTTTCTCCTTCCGGCCTTCCGCTCTGCGCGGCTCCTCCCTCCAAAAGCTCAAAGACTTTGCTCCCCTTTTCGGAGGTGTGATCATCTGCGCCGTCCTCGCGGTGCTCACGAGCCGTTCCGCGCCTACACTCCCCACGCGGAAGCTCGACCGCTTCGCTGCGGGTGCGCAGATCATCACGTTTGAGGCTCAACGCGAGAGGGAGAACGCGCGTGTGAATCGGTCCTCTATTGTACCGCTCGCTGTGCGCCGTAAAGGTATTGCTCGTGCCTGCGCTCCACCTTGACTGTGCTCGCTCGCCACAGAGAGGTCGCTATCGATTCACGCGGGACAGCTATTCGCGTGCAGACTAAACGGAGTGCGTGAAATTCGGTGTCCCCGGGGTCCTTCCACTCATTCCCCGGCCGCGATCAGTCTCTCCCAATCGCCGAGTGTGCCGGGGAATCCGAGGTCGCACGCGCGTTGCCAGGTCGTGCGGGCCAGAAAGGCATGTCGCTTTCCGCTTTTTGTGTCGCTCGTGTTTCGGTAAGCGCGCCGCGCAGAGTAGATGTGCGATGCCAACGGATCTCGATGGGTCCGCATCTCAGAGACGAGGGTTTCGACCTCGACGATCGCTTTTCTGAGATTCGCCAGAGCTGTCGCAAGCCGGTCTGCGTGCACACGTTCACATGAACATCAGAAGAGCTATCGTGGCAACCGGAAGCCGTCAGCGACCGCCCTCCAACTCGCGCCTTTATTCTGAGACGAGGACTAAGTTGTTGTTGCAAGCCGACAACCGCGCCTGCGGCGCGATGCTGCCGCCTAACGTCGCATCGGCCACTGCGCCGCGAAGATGCTTTTCGATTGTGTCGCGCAATGGACGCGCGCCAAGCCGTGGATGAAAGCCGTGTTGCATCAGGAATGAGACGACTGATTCGTCTGCGGCAAGATCGAAGCCTTTGCTGCGGAGAAACGCGAGCTCACGACCCATGTGCAAACGCGCGATCTCCACTTGCACATCGTAGCTCAATCGATTGAAGACCAGCTTCTCGGTTATTCGCGCGTAGAGTTCAGGGCGAAGTGTTCGCTGTGCCTTTGCAAGAACGTGGCGCTCCATCGTTGCGAAAGAGGAGTGCTGCAGGTTGATGATTTCAGCAGCAGCGATGTTTGAAGTGAATACGATGTAAAAGCCACTTAAATCCAGCGCTTCGCCGCTTGCCATCGTGACACGCGCGGCGTCCAGCATTTGGAGAAACACATCAAGCACGCGCGGGTGTGCTTTTTCAATCTCGTCGAAGAGCAGCGTGCCGGTTGCAGATTTCGCGAGCACGATCCCGAGGAGTCCGGTTTCACCAACACGACTGCCGAGCAGGACGCCAAGGCTCTCCTGCGTTTGATACTCGGACATATCAAACCGGAACAATCTGTCTTGGCCTAACAAGTAGTCGGTAAACGCAAGCGACAGTTCGGTTTTGCCGACACCGGTCGGCCCGAGAAATAGGAAGCTGCCGCGCGGACGATTCGGAGTGTTTAGGCCGAGTTCGCCGCGGTGAAACACGGAAACGACTCTCGATATTACATGATCCTGCCCGCGAATTCTGTCGGTTAGATAATTCTGAAGTTGGCGCAGACGTTCGAGTCGATCTGATAAGAGCGAGTTCATTCTTCACACGCTCTCACGAGTGGGCCTGCTACTTCGCTCCGAGACCGGAGCAGCATGCGTTTATGTGCGCGGTAAAACCACGCGCACATGAAAACCAAACTTTTCGCAGCGAACTTCATTCCGATTCTTGCGCAAACTTCTGGCGACCTCGCTGGAGGCGCGAGCAAGGCCCTGGGCATTGTCATGCTCATCGGCTTCATCTTCGGAACTATTTGCGTCGTGGGCGGCGGCTTCGCCATCCGGCGCGGTGATACCGATGCCGGGAAGCTGTCGATCATCGGCGGTCTGATCATCGCCGGCGCGCCGGTTATTGTGAAAGCGCTTTTCACCGCTTTCGGAATCGACAGCTCCACTGTTGATGTCGGTGCATTTCAATGAGCGCCGCCGCGAAATACGAGCTGCGCTTTACTGAGACAAATAGCGCGGACGATTCCGCCGGCAAAACGTGGGGACTGGAAGGTAATCTATTCTGGTTCGTTGTCGGCGGAGCGTTCGTGTCAGTAGTAACGCTGCTTCTGCTCTTCAGTGTCTGGCATTGGAATTTGCTCAGCGCAGCGGTTCCCGCGCTGATTCCGATCGGCTTGGCGCTGCTCTACGCGCTCGCGTTTCGCCAGGGCAAGCCATCGGGGTACGACATCGATCTTTTCGAACTCTGGCTGAAAGGACCGGGCTTCGGCCCTGAAATCCTACGTGTCAAAGCACCACCACTCTTCTCTTCCAACGACGATGTTTGAAACTCCACCCAACGGCTACTTCATCCGCGACCTGATCGTCCTTCATGGACTGCGCAAGGGCTGCTATGTCTCGAAAGGCTTTATCATCGAGCCGCCTGATCTCAGTGCCGCCGCACCGGAGCACCTCAACGCGTTCCAAGACCAGCTCGCCTTAGTGTTGGCTTGCCTGCACGACAAGTTGCGACTGCAAGTGCAGTGGTTCTGCGATTCCGATTACCGCGCTGATTTGTTGCGCTACAACGAGCAGACGAACAACGCGACCAACGTCTGGACGCGCCGCTGCCGTAACGAACGCTTCGCTCGTTATTGGCAGGCGATGATCGACCGCCGGCTGCGTCGACAACGCCTCGTCCTCTTCTTTTCACGAAAGATCGAGACTTCACCTTCAATCATCGCGACCGCTGCTCGCCAGCATTCGCAGTATGACGCGTTGCTTCAGCAAATGACAACGGAGTTTGAGCAACTCCAGCAGATCCTCACCAACATTTTATCTGGTGCGCGCATAACGCCAATGAATGACGCTGATCACTACCGTCACTGCACAACCTTCTTAAATCCATCGCTTAGCTCGCGCTTTGAATACGACATACTCGAAACATTCGATTCTCAGTTATCCATTCAGCAAAACTGTTGGCACAGCGAAGCCCAGGGGATCGCCGATACATCCGGCTTTTGGATGGACGGCTTTTATCACTCTCTGCTCGTGATAAGTCGCTGGCCCAAGCTCACCCATCCCGGGCTTGTGCATCGTCTCACCGGACTGCAACTGCTCGACTACAACATCACGGTGAACATCGAATCATTATCTGCGCGCGCTGAAATTGGACGCGAAGAGAAAGCGCACGACCGGCTCGCCGGGGACTTCGCCAGCGAAAAGCGGCTGTCCTTGCTCACAGCAATGGAAAAGAAGGCAAAGAAGATCGCAGCCTTGATGCAAGGACACACCTTGCCGTTCAACGTCGAATACATCATTCGTGCGTGGGATGAGACCCGAGAAGGCCTCGCAGTAAAAACGGCCGCGATCAAAAACGCAATCAACGGGATGAACGGCGCGCAGTATCTCGCGTGCGCCTTGCCGACCACGGCTCGGAAACTCTTCTACCAAAGCTGGCCCGGCTGTCCTTGGGGACGTTACTCGCATCGGAAACTCTATGCTGAAACGCGTTATCTCGCGGATATCCTGCCGTTTAGCGCAACTTTCACCGGCCATCTTGATCAGGCAGAAGCAATCTACGAAGGTACTCAGCGGAACCTTGTTGGCATAACAACCTTTGCGGGTTCGAAGGGAAACGAGACGCCGCAACACGCCGTCCTGTTAGGAATGAGCGGCGCCGGTAAAAGTGTCACTGTCTGCGATCTCCTTTCTCAGACGGAAGCCTTCTATGACTATACCGTCATCATCGAAGAAGGATTGTCCTACGAGATCTACACGCGGACGGTAGAGCCGACCGCCCGGCCAATCATTATTCAGCCTGATGGCGATCTGACGATTAATTATCTGGATACGCACGGTCTGCCACTAACGGCGGAGCATCTCGCCTCCGCCATGGCTCTTGTCGCAAAGATTGCTGGCGTTAGCATAGACGAAGACAAACAGTTGGCGCGCGAAGCACAGATCGCGAAATACCTCATGTTGCTTTACGGCGACATATTCGAGGAATGGAGCCGACGAAACGCCGACCGTCTTCTCGACGTTGCTCGCCATGCCTGCTTACTTGCGAAGCTAAAGCGCACTCGGCCCGGTTCCACGATGATCGATACCTTTGTCGATTTTCGTGATCGTCAGCGAAGTCATCCTGATCAAGCAACCGCGCGACTGAGTGAAATTCGCGAGGAAGAAGCGCTGCGCTTCCTGAAGGAGCCTGATAGCCGACGAGAAGTGCGCAATCTCGCCTTCGCCTACTTCGCTCCCGAGGAATATCCAACGCATCGAATGCTTCAGGAATTGCTTCAGCTCGATGCATCCGATGACGCAGGGGGCGATCTCGCGACGCGCTTGTTGCCGTGGTGCGCCGACGGCAACTATGGCTGCCTGCTCGATGGCACAAGCAACATCTCGCTTACCGGCAAGATCGCGCATTTCGAACTCGGATACATTCCCGAATCCGCAAAGCTGCTGCGCGCCGTTGCGGGATTTTTAATCACCAACTACACGCGACAACACATCATCACGATGCCACGCCGATTGCGAAAACGGAACGTTTATGAAGAAGTCGCACGCCTGCTCGACATACCAGGTGGTGAGCAAATCGTGAAAGAGAGCTACGCGCAGATGCGGAAGTTCAATTGCTGGAACATATCAATCGTTCAGCAATACGCGCGGTTCAAAGAGAGCCGCATCCGCTCCGCAGTTTTCGGCAACAGCCGCCAGTTCTTTCTCATGCGCCAGAACGACCGCGCTGATCTCGATGATATGGCCGCGGACATCGGCCTCACTGAACTAACGAAGCACGCCATTCTATCTTATGCCTTGCCCGACCAGCAGAAAGGCGAAAAGTTCTCCGCGTTTACTTACCTTCACAACGACGCGCAGAACCCGATCTGCGGTACCGCGCACAACGTGGCCTCACCCGAGATGCTCTACATCAGCGGCAGCAGTGGCGCGCAATTCGACGAACGAGCGCGTGAGCTACGCGGGGCCAAGGACGTGCTGTCAGCGATTGCCGCTGGCGTGGAATCCACCGGCTAAATTTTGTCTCACAAGTCGCGGCAGCAAAGGCGCCTTACCACGAGTCGAATCTCTATCACCGGGCTTGCCCCAGGATTATTCCTGCCAGATCTAGCTCGGGCGTCGGATTAGATGCTTTCCTTGCACCGCCAAAGAGATACAAAAAGAAAGTCTTTCGCGTCTCTAGGATCGGATAGCGACTCCCAATGCGGAAGCCTAGGCAGCAGAGACTCCACGGCTTTCGCCCACACATCCGCGAGTGGCGTCGGGTAAACGAAAGCCACTCCCCATTTACGCTCAGCATGAACATAATCGAGTTTTCGAAAATCTCTGATTAACCCTACGTCGTCGTCGCGAAAATAGAATTGCAGGTTTCGAGGTGTCGTGCGGTTGCTGATGCAAAGAGACTTTACTTCACATAGGTGGTGTTTGGATCCGATTCTAACTCTAAAATCCACCTGTGTCCTGCCGCCGGTGTCGACTCGGGGAACTTTTACTTCGCGTTCGAACTGCGCGATGCGATGCGTTCTCTGCATCTCCTTGAACAAAAGAAGCAATTCGCCTTTAAACCATCCCTCAACTCGGCAATCAAGTTCCGCAAAGGCAAGAAGGTGTTTTCGCTTCTGTTCAAACCAAGCACGGATTTCTGGCAACACTGCCTCCATACACTCCGTACTTAACCCGGTCCGCTCGTCGTCTTCTTGCCTAGCATGACACGCCGCTAAAATTTCTCCTTCAGCTCCTTTTGCCGTTTTTTTTCCGCGTCTTTCCGTTGCTGATCTTGTTTTGACTTGTCAGCGTTGTTTGAATCTCGGATTTCCTTACAAATACCGTTAGACGCGTATACGATTTTGCCGGCCATGCTAATTCTAAACAGTTCCCTGTCCTTTTCGCTAAGTTGACCAGCGTATCCGTAAAGCCCATCGGTTTGTTCTAAATCGAAAATCGGCGGATGCTCTTGAACTTCGACTTTATTGTTGGCAACAGCGTTGACATGATCACGGATTCTTTCTGGAGCATCGATTACTAACGACAGCTCCAGTGCGTTAACCGGGACATCAAAAAGGAGCACTTCCTCGAAATCGCTCATGCCGGGAGAATATTGGTGATCTAAATGAAAGATATCTTTCGACTGACTAAAGCCAGCAGTCGGAGAAACCCGAATGCCAGGGGGGCCGATGAGTGACGTCTTGGTGTAAAGAAAATGCTTTAACTTGTCATTTACATTTGCAGCGTTTAGGGGATTAGCTTGGTCGTTACAAACGATGTGCATCACGACGACGAAGTATTTTCCTTTAGCCGGACCTGACGGTTCCTTCTCCAGGTATATACTTACCGGCTGCGTTTCATAGCCGCCGCCACCGTCATTCGCGCTGACGGATGTCTTTACCGTGATTGGAGTATTTGCTTTGACGTATTGACCAGCTGGTCCGGCTCCCTCAACTTCAATACCCCAGTTTAACCGTCTATCTGGATCAACCTCTATTCCAATGAAATTTCGAAGATGATGAGTGAATGAATCGTACTTTTGTTCCAGTTGCTTAAGACTAGCCGTAATAATCCCCGAATTGTTCTCCCACGTCGCAACCAGTGGGATGTCACCACGTCTCACGATTCCCAACTGTGGCTGGCCGTATTTTTGGCACATAACCTTTAAAAGGTCTTCTCCATGAACATCAATCCACTCTTTCTTACAGTCATTAATTACAGCGTAAAACCTATCCTCATAGAACAGGAATATCTTGGTAGCCATATCATCAGCAAAGGTAAATGCCGCAAATGGAGGTCGGGCCGGAAGCCCCCCAAGAGTACTTGTAAGAGTTTGGCCGATCGTGCCTCTATTCCCATTTGCCATTCTGTTCCACTCGGCTTCCGAAACATGGGTTTCACTGTATTGACTAGCACCTTTTGCAGCGAGCTTGCGGCTTGTATCGTTAAAAGACGCCCCCCAGGGCACCCCCAGATAACCCGATAAGAGATCACTACTTGTTGTTGACGTTCCAGATTCCGCTCCAGTCGGTTCCTTTAGATGTCTTTGCCGAGCGGCCTTGATCGCGAATTCGATATCGTACTTCAATATGCCAGACAGGAAGCTTACCAAGTGTCTGTCCTCAAGATGCGAGTCGGGAGTAAGCTTACCACTCGCGTCCAGGCCGCAGTCATCGGGCCCTTCGCTGCCGAAGTCGAAGACGAGCTGACCAGCAGTCATCCAGTTGCCAAAATACGCTATGCAGTTCCAGGAATTTTTCTCTGTATGCCGGTCGACATAAGGCTCTAACCTGGCGTTGTAGCTAAAGGAGTCGGTGGCTAAAAGGGCAGAATGACTTATGCGAAAAAAACCGACCGGATCAGCTGCATGCCGTTCTAGACTGCCGGTCGGTTTTAGAACTGGCGGTGCTGACTGTTTTGGCTCCGAGAAGGAATGAAGATACAAAGCTTTATTAGTTACGACTGCTTCATAACCACAATCGTCAGTAACAATCCCCCCTAATTCATACTGGGGATAATAGATGTAAATTTCTTCGTTCCTCGGGACGTTAAATGTTTGGCGAAATTTCTCTAGCTGTTCATCTTTCAAGAACTCTGCCCTGTAAGGCGAATCACTATTTGCTGTGTCTATTAGAGCGTGTTTCCACTCTGACATTAGCTCTGGCGAGAGCGGCCAATCATTGCGGATCTCTTTACCTACCTGTGCTTCGTTTGCCTTCCGCTGGAGCAATTCGCCAACGTGACCGCTGATTTCTGCCGAATCGAGCATCCGTTGCGCCTCAGCAGCCGAGGCAGCAGGGCGTACGTTGTGTGATTTCGACGTTGTCGACGGTGCCCTCAGGGCCGTCGCTTGTGAACCTGATGCGCTGGCAGCGGAGCTGAGATGCCTTCCTAGGATCTTTTCATGGTGAGCGACAATTCGAAAATGTCTCATATCCGAATCGAACTCGAACAACAAGGTTTCTGCTGCCTGGCCAGTGCTTCTGCGGTTCTCAGCTTCGTTAGCGACATCAAAATCCATCTTGAACGTCGCTTGCACTCTGTTCGCTGTGGTCGGTTTAAAAGCGATTGGGCTGTCCAGCGCCCAGCGGCTCGTCGGCCAGCGAGAAAAGTATTCCATAAAATCGGCTTTGATCGCGTCCTGGTTTACTGTACCGCGATCCATGTAATCTGCAGTAGGCGCGTAGGCCGAAAGCAACTGATTAGTGTCTTGTGCCGATACCGCCGTCAATAGTGATTGAATTACAGCTGTAATTGCTTCTTTAGCCTCGTTGCTGATCTGTGATTGGCTGCCGGCGTACGCGTCATTCGCCAACAGAAGAGCGGCCACCAAACACAGCAAAGGGTTTCGGCTATTCACAGTTTCTGGTCCTCAAGAAAAATACACAACAACAGTGCGGCGAACAATCGTGGGCTCATTTCAAGAGAATGACTCGATTCTGGGGGCGGTGAAACACTTTCCAATGCTAAGGCAAACACCTTCGGCCCGAAATTAGCTAGTCTCAAGCAGCCCATTTGCGTTTCTTTCCTGCCCGAGCAAACGCTTCCACATCAGGATCAGTGCAGCTTTTCGGATTCGCCTTTTCCGCGCGTCAACAATCAAACATTGTCCGCGCTTACATAGCCTTCACTGTAACTCAGTTTCGTGGTTCATTCTATCGCTCCGGCACCGGAGCAGGCCCCTTGAACTGATCGAATATCACTGGTCGCGTAATGAAAAACGCGACACTTCTTTTTTCACTTCTCGCGAGCGCGATACTCGCGAGCTGCGCGGGCGTTAGTCCGACGCGCATTATCGGCGACACCGTCGGCGCGGCCGGTGGTGCGTTAATTGGCAACAAACTTAGCAACGGTAATCCTTTGATCACCGCTGCCAGCGCTGGAGGCGGTGCGCTTCTTAGCGAGTCGCTCCAAGCCGGGAGCAAGGTCTCCGCGAACAAGGCATACGATGCTGGTTATGAAAAGGCACGAAGCGATTCCGCCAAGCAGCAGTTCCAGACTCTCATTGATCGACAACGCACCGGACCACAGCTCGATGATCGAGCGCACGTCCGACTCCTCGAAGTTCCTTTACCGGAACGGCAGGAGAACGGCGTCATCTTCGCGCCGAGCACGGCGACTATTCGGATTCAGGAGTGAGGCGATGAAACTAACAAAGTATCTTGTCTCAATTGCTCTCTATTTGAGCGCTGCGCCGCTTGTCACGGCGCAAGTCGTTGTCATTGATCCGACCGCTATCGCCCACAACCAAGCGAACCACATCGTCGATCTCGCCAAGTACGTCGAGATGGTGAACAACCAGCTCAAGCAGATCACGACGATGACGCAGGAACTTCAACAAGTGACTGCGTATGTGAAAGCATTTGGCGATCCATCCAGTCTTCTCAATATCTCGGGAGCGAATCAGCTTATCAGCAGTCTTAGGCAGACGGGTGTTGGCCAGACTATCGGACAGCTGCAACAAGCAGCTAATGGAATTCGAGCGCTCGAATACACGGGCAATGGCCTATACACGAATCTAGGTTCGACATTCACCACGCCTGGTGGAGTTCACTTGCCACGAGCGCAAGACTTATACCGCAAGTATGGCGCGATTCAGCAGAGTTCTCAGAACTTTCAGGGAGTTACTACTGACGTGCTGGCGCGCCGGGCGAATCTGCGCAACCAGATCGCTTCCACAACCACTCAACTACAAGCCGCGACGACTGATGCGGAAACGCAGAAGCTCGCGGGCGTGCTCGTCGGATACAATGCCGAGCTAGCCACGGTCGATCACGAGATTGATAACGCGGCTGGACAAGTCTTGACTCAGGACGCGGAAAATCGCGCTGACAAGGAGCGCGATGATAAGGCGCGTCGGGAGGAGCGGCAGGCCCAGATGGAAGAGAGCTTTCGTCGTTATGGCGAGGTCTTCCAGCTCGAAACAACGCCGCCCACTTTTCCGAATCGCTAGCAGAGAGCCTAACCAGCAATGAACAATTTCGACACGTTGTTTCCAAACTTCTTAAATCAGTGCGCGGAAATGAATCGCGTGCTGACGCCGATCGCGTTTGTGCTCCTCGCGGTCGGAGTTGTTTCCTCGACCGTTACTGGCCATCGCAGTCCAAGCGCCTATCTGCGCACGATTGGGCGAACTTTAGCCTTTGTTGCGGTACTATCCTATCTGCCGACGTGGGGCAATGAGGTCGCCGCGGTCGTTGATACGACTGTCAGAGAAACACTGAAAGCCGATCCCACCGCCGTCTATGCACAATATCAGAAAGCATTGGCGATAAGCAAAGGAACCAGCGGTTCTACTAGTAGCGGCTCTAAATCATGGTGGGACTTGCTCGACGCGCAATCAATCTTTGAAGCCATAATCTCTGGAGCGCTGTATCTGCTCGGGCTCCTCGCCAGCGTTATCGTCTTCTATGCCTATCTCGTTCAAAAGTTCATTCTGTATCTTGGCTACGCACTCGCTCCGATCTTCATCGGATTCCTGGCGGTTAGAACGCTGCATTCCATCGGCGTTGGCTTTCTGCTGGGCTACGCCGGTGTCTTAATCTGGCCGCTCGGATGGGGCGCGGCCTCGATACTTACTTCGGGCTTAATCGGTTTTATGACCGATCAAAGCTTCCTCGCTTCCGGCGGTTTCAGTGGGGGAGCCAATTACGGACTGCAGAACTTGATAGGACTAGGGGCGCTCGCGCTCTGGCTGATCTCCAGCACGATCGCCGCGCCAATCATCATTCAGAAAGCGATAGCGACTGGCGCACAAGTCGGCCAAGCCTTGTTCGCGACGACTGCTACTGCTGGAATAGCTGGCGCAACTGCCGCTGTAGGCGCAGCTACCACCTTTGGCGCGGCAGGTGGTTTAGGAGGTTTCATCGCTGGCAGCACTGCCGGAGGAATGGCGGGAATTCTTGGTGCAGCTGAAGCTTCTGCCACCGGCAGCTCCTATTCACCCGCGGGCAATTTGATCGGTTCGTTAGGCGCTGCGCGCCAAACACGCCGCCCACCGCGCCGACCAAAGACAAACGATCCTACCGGCGACGACTTCGTACGTGAACTCCTGATGCGTTCTCGCAACTAGCTATGGAAACAATTGCTTCTAATCTAAGATCGACAACTCCTCAGTCGCAGCGCGCCCAAAATGTTCGCCGTGCTGATCCGATTCGTATCTTGGTCGACAAGGACCGGCTAGCGCGATTTTGGTTCCTTGCTGTTATCGTCGTTCTGGTCGGGGCGGCAGTCGAACGCATTCACCTCGCGCGTACACTGCAGGAACGCGAGCGCGTGGTGATTATCGATCCAGCGGGGACCTTCTTCGTCTCGCCGCTTCTCCAATTTCAAGAAGCCAAACAGTTGCATGCCGAACAAAGCACGCTAGCCGCGATTGCTTTCCTGGAACGCAATCCAAAAGGCTTCGATCACCCAGAGCTGCTCAAGCAGATGTTTCTCAAACATGCGCAAGAGAAGGCGCATGCGGAGTGGATGTCTGAAGAATCGGAGTTCAAAGCGAAGGAGCTGCATCAGAAAGCTGAGATCGGAAAGATCGACATTCTTCAAACGCGCAGTGATGCAGTTCTTACTCAGGTAAGCGGACAACTTATTCGGAGCGGCATCTTCCAGGAGCGCGCCTTTAGCGAGGCCGTGCCCTTCACGCTCAAGTTCAAGATGCTGCGCAATCCAAACATGGTCGAGAACGGCCGCTTCCCGACCGCTATCCAGGATTTCAAATATGAACCCACTCGTTAAGCTACTTACCCTTACCTTTCCAATCACAGTCGCACTCGCGAGCGCGAATGAATCACGTGTGCAGGATTTTCCATTAAACGATCACACGGTTTACGCAGTTGCCGTTTCCGCGATGCGCGTAACCACAGTGAGTTTTCCGTCTCCGATTGCGGCCATTGATGGAGCCCTACTAACAACCGATGGGAAGACGCCTGGCCTATTCCAGATCGCACACACCAAAGGCACTGCGTACTTCTCCTTGCGTGCGCTTGCAAAAGATGCGGCAACGAACGTAAACGTGCGGTGGAATAATCGTACTTACGCTTTCGAGCTCCACGAAAGCGCAGAGCCCGTGTATTCGGTCGTGCTGCAAAGCCCAACGGAAAAAGCAAGGCGAGTAATGGGACCGCTGACACCGCCGCGACTGCTTGGGTTGCTCGACAAAGTTAAAGCATTTCCACTGCTACAAGCCAACCGGCCGAACGCTCTCGCAGGTGTTGAGTATCGCGATCTGCGCGAGAAACCGCTCGTCAGTGATTGCGGGGATTATGAAGTAAAGCTGACCGAAGCATTTCGTTTCCCAGATGAAGACGCAGTTGTCTTTCACATTCAGATAACCAATCGCAGCGATAAACCGCTCGACCATTCGCCCGAACAACTCCAGGTGCGTGCCGGAGATCGCGTTTTCAATCCGTCATTGACAGACCTTGTGAGCGGAATTCCGCCGCACGAATCCACGTTGGGCTACGCGGTCGTGAGCGGCGGACCGGCCGGTCGCAACGACCTTTCGCTGAAGAACGACTTCACGTTCGTGCTCACGCGCCGGGATGGCTCTCCCGAGGCCGCTTCGCCTGATGCGAAAGATGTCGAGCCAACTCCAATCCCACAATGAATCCTCGACGCTTCCTCAACTTCTTCCGCTCGCCAACTGGTGCACTGACGCTGTTCCTCATCGGCTTGGCTATCATTCTTCTTTTGGTTAACAGTCGTCGCCCTTCCCACGTCGCTTCAGCAGTGACGCGAAAAACTTCGACGAAAGCGGCAGCAAGCAACCAACAGCTACCAGAGACGATCAGGCGAGACATGGTTCCCTTCGATCCTCAGAGCGGCGAACCAAAATCTGCTCCCACGCCGCAGCCGAAATCACAAAACACACCGCCTCAGCTGCCGCTACTCAATCTTGTCGCCGAAACTCACGCGCTCCCAACCAAGGAGGGTAAAAAGTTCAGTGAAAACTTCGCGCCCTACGGCCGGCTGATTCCGTGCGAGCTCGTCATCACCGTCGATTCATCTTCAATTCGAACGCCGATCGTCGGTTTAGTAACCGAAGATATCTTTCATCATGGGCAGTTGATTATCCCGGCCGGAACTGAGGTGCATGGCGCCGCCCAAGTGGATCGCACGCGCGAGCGTATCGCGAGCAATGGACGCTGGACACTAGTTTGGCAAGATGGCCAGGAGCTGAATGTTTCTGGTCTTGCCTTGGATCGCGAGCAAGACGCTGACACGGGAACTTGGGGAATCACAGATGGGAGCGCCGGATTACGTGGAAAGCTGCTTAAGACCGATAACCTTGCAGAAGTAAAACTATTCGTCGCGTCTTTGCTCAGTGGAGCTGCCTCAGCTTTCACCGAAACACGAACATCAGCTTTCGGCACTTTTGCGGTTCCTAGCTTGCAGAATGCGCCGCTCATGGGTGCACAGAGCGTTCTCGACCGATACGCTCAGCAGATCCTGCAAACCATCGAACGCGATGGATTCTACGTCCGAGTTCCAGCAGGGAAGCAATTCTATCTCTACATCACACAAACCGTGGATGAACAGGACGCCAAAATCGGCGGAACGCTCGCCGGTTCACTGGCGCCACTAGCTTCGCCTTCGCCTTCTGTGATACCCGAACCACCGCCATTTCTCCCGACCAATTTGGAACACTCTCGGGCTCCCGAGTTACCACCGACCTCAGACTCTCAGTTCACACCATGAAAAACCTATTTCTGATTCCAATCATCTTCCTATCGGCCTGCTCATCGACTCACCAACACCAGTCGATTTTGCATGCCAAACCTGTCGGCCGCCTTGTTAACTCCAATGGCCTAAGGACCGAGGACCAACTCCGAGAGTATCGGTTCGGTCGCTACGTTGACGCACGCGATCCGCTTGTGATGCACGAAGGCCATCCGGTCTATCGCGTCGAGACGAGCGCAAACTGGGATCTTCGCCCCAATCACAATTCGTCTCTGCGTCAGCGAGACGTTGTTCAATCGCCTAGCATCTCAGCCAACGACGCCGTTGTCGCAGAAGTAAATAAACAACGCGCTGCCACACGAGCCTTTACTGAGCAGACAGCAGCGCTCAATCAGCGCCTGAAGGAACTAGGTGATGCGGTCGCACAAACCAAGGAAATGACCGAACAGAATCTTGCGCTAAAACGGGATGTCGCTGCGCTCCGTCAGCAACTCGACGCGGTCGAGGCGAAACTTCCGGATCAAAGCCAAGTCAAGCCGACACCATCGCCCGACGACAGTTGGTGACCCATTGCTATGAAATCCACTACTAACGACCAACCCATTATCGTCAACGTGCCCGAAACAACAGTCTCCCGATACTTGGAAGCAAGCGAAGAGGTCGAGCAAATGCTTGGCGCGTCGCCCGGACCCGAGTTTCTAATGAGCCTGGCCGTCGAGCATGAAAATGCCTTTGAGCTAGTTGATCTTTTTTGCGGCGAGATCATCGACGCTCTCCGTCAACCAAACGCCGCTGCACACTAAGTAAATATGAGCCTTAAAAGAACCGAGAAGAATACCAACGGCAACGGCGCTGCTGCCACAGACACGGCCGGCGACCTGCCTAAGTACCGCGACAACGTCGAGATCAACGCCAAGATCGACAGTTACATCAAAGCCAATCCAAAGGAATGGACTTACATCCAAGGATTGCCGCGCGAACGCCTGGAGCGCATGCTTGTCTTACAAAACGTCAACAAGATCGAGCGCCGCGCGCGAATTCGCGCCAGCGTCGCCAAACAACTCGAGGCGAATCCCGAGCTGAAAGAAGCTTACCGTAAGCTGGTCAAGAATTTGCCCGCTGAACAGCAAGAGCGAGCGATGATGTCGATCGCTGCGCGGACGCTGCGCACCATTACGCCCCGTCAGCAACAAAGCCAGGGCGCGCGAGTTTAAACGCAACGCGCTGCCAAACGCGAAGAATCCGGGCTTGCTCCGGCCGCGTGCGCCTGCGCGAACCCGGAGACTTCGCGGGCGATTTCGAGGGATGATGTCGCTGCTGCGCAGCCACATCAGTGCGCGATCGTGACCGCTTACGACAAGCAACCGTGTTGGGGCGGGCGCCCGGTCGCGCGCATTCCAGATCGTGAGCGTCCGGCGCGAATCACTCAATGAGCTATATGCCAGCCCGCGATACGCGCGCGCCGAGCTCAAGCGCGAGTGCGATCTCTGGCGCGACCTGGACGAATTTAGCGCTTTTCTCGAAAGCGAAGCATGTCGACTCGTCGAGCGCTTAATCTGAGCGGAGCGTCTACCGCGAAAATATCTGTCGTCGCCTGCTCCTTGAGCGCGTCGGGACGAAGACGAATAGATTCAATCCACGGCTTGTAACTCATTCAAATCCTCCCTTTCCAAGCGCTTTGTCTTCTTCGCGGGAAAGCCTCTCCCGGCGACGCTTTGCCTCGGCAACCGATGGAACGTCATGCCCTCCCTTTGCGCAATAGTCGCATCCTTCTTCCATGAAGACGTATACAGTCCGCCGGCAAATGCAGCACGGGTGATAGTACATCATCTCTGTCCGCTGCTTGGTCGTGATGTTGTGTAACGGCATCCCGTACGCCTTCAGAATATCTCCCGGAATTAGATGGGTGGCATTCGGATCAAAACACACGTTGCTGCGCACGCGAATCTCGCCAGCAACTATCGGTTTCTGTTTGTGCACAACTTTCATCGAGAACACCTAACGTCTTTCACCAGCGCGCACTAAACCGTCAAAGCTGAGCCCAAACTCAAGGTCGTGAATACGCGCCTGTCTCCTCTCGTCCCTCATCGTCGAGTACGCACGCAATTCAGCGATCAGATCGTCATCAATTGTTACCTCCACCTTTAGTCGTTCAAGAAGCGGCGGTGAGTTTATGTCCACAGGTACTGTTAACTCCGCATAAGGCACCCGCTCGTCACCGTGCGCTGCGCGCCCAGGCCACTTCGGACGTGCGAAAACAAACTTGGCAAAGCCGTCACTGGGATCCACACAGAACATGTCAACCTTTTGCTGAATTGCCTTTCCATCCAGCGGCAGTGTTGTCCCGGTCGGAACGATTTGAACATAGCTATTGTCGGCGTGGAGCAACTCGATCGGTTTGGCCAATTGCAAACCGATACGGTCGTGAGCAATCCATGCGGCTCCTTCTGAAATTACGGTCGCAGCATTTTCGACGAATCGAAGCCGGTTCATTCCAAAGATTTCCCTCAGCCCTTCTTGGATCGCCGGCATCGAAACCATGCCGCCAGTGGCGAGACAAAACTCGATCGCGCCACGATGGACGCCCGCCAAGTCCACTAACATTTCGACTTTACCGAGACCATGCGATACAAGATCCCGCACGGAATCTTCGAGTTCTTGGCGCGTGATCTCCAGCCGAAGATCTTTCTCCGGCCCAGGGGCCGTAAGAATATCCCGCACATGAAGCCCCCACGTAGTGCGGCTCGACAGCGCGATCTTTGCTTCTTCGCAGGCCTTCAGGAGCCGTGATTCCGCAGTGGGTTGAACTTGCGTCCAGTCAGCATTTGGATGCTCAGCTTCATGTTTCCGCCGCACAAGCTGTCGGATGCGTAAATCGAACTTGTCGCCGCCGACCTCGGGGTCACCGGAGTTGAAGACTTGAGTCAACACGCCGCTTTGGAGTTGACAGAGTGTCAGATCCACGGTGCCGCCACCCCAATCGAACACGAGCACAAGCCGACGTTCGAGGTTGGCGATTTCCCCCCTGAAGTTGGGTCTCCCCCGAAGGTAGCCGTATAGCGCAGCCAATGGCTCATGTACAAACTGATGAATTCGTATGCCAGCTTGCTGCGCGGCCTGGCGCAGGTCGGCGCGAGCCGGGCCGCGCATCGTAACGGGAATGGTGATGACTGCGGACTCAAACGCGTTACCTTGATATCCGCGCTTGGTCGCATCGCTCCGAAGAAATCGAAGAACGTCTGCCACGACGTCCACCGCTTGCCGCGTCACGCCGCCAACGAAGATACCTGTCGGAGAGCCGAGAAACATTTTCGGCGAACGCACGATGTCTCCAAAAACGCCGAGGCCCAGGTTGCTAAGTTGATCCATTGCGGGCCGCCCGACCACTCGCTGGCTGCCGGAGTACCAGACGACCGACGGATGGGGCCGATGATCGTCACCAAGTAGAACCCGTGGACCGAGCTGTTCGGTCTCAGGGTCCATGCCGATTGCTGTCACGACGCTGTTTGTCGTGCCGAAGTCTAAGCCGAAGGTTGCAGCCATTGGATTTCCTTTTGGATGAGTTTAAGAGCGTCTTCCAGACGCTCTTGAACAGCTTGGGTGAATGGCGGCTCAGCGCGTACAGCGTCCAGTGCAGTCTCGACCCACCTCGTAAGTTCTCCTTGAAGCACTCCGCGAATTCTCGCTCGTAGTGCATCCAGCTTGTGTTGATAGCCATCTCGGAACTCGATGATCTGCCGTTCGAGTTGCTGAACTTTCTGTTCGGCCGCCTTATTCTCCCCCTTCAGGCCTGCGATTTGTTCCTGCAGCGCAGTGATGTTCACCTTCAACTGAACGATTTCAGCGCCAAGACGAGCGATTTCCTCCGCCTGTTCCGCAATCTGCGAGTTGAACTGCGTCATCTGTCGCTTTGTCAGGTTCGCGTGGGCGACTAACGAGGTCAGCACCGGACGGGTCGGCACCGCGCAAAGAAGTACGTCCAACGAAGTCTGCAGCGATTGACCCGGTTCTTGTCTTTGGACCTTCTTCCCAGATTTAGAAACGACAGTCGTGGCGAGATCGAATGCTGTGTCAGCGTCGAGCACCTCACGCAACGCACCGAAATGGAGGAGGAGGTACAGCTGGTTCAGCTCAGCCACACCGAGTGCTTTCTTACGAATGCCGGCGAGCCAAAACGAAATCGCTTGCTCAAACGTGGTGCCATCAAGTGCCTCGGGAATCGTGATTAGTTGTAGCCGACGAATCGCAGCCTCAGCAAAGTCGCCGACGATTTTGCGGAGTGTCCGATTGCTCGTGGTTCTCGATGCCTGGAGCAGTGAAATAAATCGGGCCATCCGCGCGGATTTCGCCAATAACGCTTCAACAAAGCGGTCTCTCGTCGCCTCGTCCGGGAGCGTAATAGCATCTTTCGCCAGCGTGACGAGAAGCTTCTCTGGCGACCTCTTTTTGCCGGTCAGGTAATTCTCCCACGGAGAGCTTGGCTTTGGATCGGGAACCGGCGGCGCACTAACCACGGCGGCGGACGCTGGTGGAGACACGTTTGGAGGAGCTTCTTTGCGTTCAGGTTCCATTTTGAGAAATTGAGTCGAGCTGCCGTTGCGCCCAGTCCTTGAACGGACGAACGAACTGGATGGCCCGTAGATGCGGAATCGCCTCAGCGACTTGCGCAAGTCGCAGGTAACCTTCAGCGCCTAATACGTGAATCTTACCGAGGTCTTGCTCACTGACGGGCAACTTCCCACGAGTCAGCTGCCTGAATATTTGCAATTCAGCGGGCGATAATTTCGCGCCCTCCTTTAGAGCAGCGCATGCGGCCAGAAGCCAATCCGTAACCTTGTCTATAGGGCAGATTGCAAGCTTTGAGCCGACCTTTGATGATCGCTCGTTGCTATCCACCCTCGTCTTTGGTTCGCCTTGCGACATGATGTGCCGAAAGAAGCGAAGCCCCGTATCGATCTCCGCTGCCCCGCCGGCGCCGTGATCCGTAAAATCGTTCAAATTAAACCGAATGCTGCTGCACACAGCGAGGGCGACTGGGCGATAAAAAAGCCGGAGGACTTCCAGTGCTTCCTTCATCAGCTCGGCAAACCGCTCAAACCCGACCGGCGCATAAAGCGGCGTGCGCTGCTCCTTGATCAGAATGGCCAGCGTATAATTGCCCAGCGCGGCAGCGTATTCACGTGCGGCCGCACTTGACGGTAGGCCAGCTTCGAAGTCCTCCAGATCAGTTTGCTGCACCGCATCTAACACAAGTGTCCGGATAAAGAGTTCGTCCACTGCATTCAGGGCGGCATTGGCTGGGATGCGAAATCGGACATGGTATTGTTCTTCTGCTGTCGCGTTATCGGTTGAGCGTTCATGGATAAGCCGCACGTTCCACATTGCATCCGTTGGAGAGGTGAATCGCTTGCGAAATTCCGGCACGGCAAGCCGCTTCCAGGGACCGCCATCCATCTGTACCTCGCAGTGTGAGCATTGGATTAACTCTACATCATCAACGGAGAGCGGAAGCCGCACCACGCTCTCACGGAGGAGCGGCTCGCCGCGAATGTGAAGCGCCGGCAGTTCGAGCGGATGCTTTACATGGAAGTGGATGCGCAATTCGTCGGCGTTTGCCAGTTTGACACCGCAGCGACTGCACCGAAAAACCGGCGGCGGGAGAGGAGTAGTCCGGGTCTCGCGAGACCCCAAGTATCGCTCCTCGTCACGTTCAAATATCCAGCCAACAGTTGGCATGGCGCGAATATAGACTAAATCTCAAATATGCGTCGGTGAATACTCTCGTTGACACGCGCTCGCGTGTTCAGGCTGAGCGCGTTGATATACGGCCTAATTTTCGCGATTGCGAATAGTGTTTCACGCGCTCACCCGCTTACCAAAATGGACGCGAACGCGCGCAGACAAATCGAATACGCAAAGAAACGGTTGCGCCGGGAATACCGCGGACCTGATCTGACGAGTGGCCCGCTCACTGTTGGGAAATGTTATCAGCTCACGCGCTTCGCGATGGGCAAATCGATTCCTAAGCGCTTCCGCATTCGCGGGTGTGTCCGAGACACGCGCAGTCGCGAGAATCGCCGCGACTTTCGCTCGGTCCACACCTGCATTGTCAACGCTGATTTAAGCGACTTTCTCGGTCTGGAACGGCGCAGCGACCGTACGGTGTTCCGACCGCGCGAACCGACTCCCGATTTTACCGCTCGCTGCGCGCCGTAAAGGTATTGCTCGCTTCGCTGCGCTCCACCTTGACTGTGCTCGCTCCGCGTGAGGAGGTGCGTATCGGTTCGCGTTGAAAAGAAATTGTATGCGCAGGCATCTTCGCGCTTCCTGGCGAAAATGAAATTCGCCGCAGCTCCTTCACGATGCGCGCTTTCACTCGTTCGAGTTCTTGCTCTGGAATCGGCCGGCCTTCCGCTTCTTCAATCAGGTGGTCGAGCAGGATCTTTCGTCTGCGGCCTTTGCGGCGATCGGCGAGAGTTTTCCGGGTGAGTTTGCGCTGAAGCTTTGATCGGCAGTCGGCGGTGATCGACGAATGCGGTCCGCTAACGAGCAGGTCGTAACGAATCAGCCCAGTGATATACGCAGAGAGCGAGCGATAGCCCAACTCTTTCCAGCGCACGTCCACAAGCCTCCAAATTTCGAAGGGGAATGTGACGCGCTCCGCCACGGCGCTCAATGGTGGCAACGGCAAATCGTGCCGACTGGCAGCCGCGATGCTCTGCAGACGGTGAATGCGATCAACTAGTTGCACCAGCAGTCCTTTGCGCGGCTGGCCAGGCCGATACCGAGCAACGAGTTCCCGATCAACGGCATCCTGCGCCGGTTGCGTATCGCGCGCGATCTCAAGCGTGATGGAATGTTTCGCATCTGAGCGGAGATCATAGCAAACCAGCTCTACAGCGTAGGGAGTGAAAATGCTGTGCCCAAATTCCGCGCACCGCTGTTTCACGGTCGGCGCAAGCAGACCGGGGATCGTAATGCTTTTGCGAACCCCTTTTGGCATATAGACCCCTCTGGCTCGATCATTGTTGCTTGAATCCTGGATGTTTGGCAAGCCATCCGTCGAGCCGCTGTAACGTGCATTTTCCAAGCGAAAACGGCGAGTCGGCGGCGTTCTTGATCTGCGACATGGCCGTGCGTCCGATGCCAGAAAGCACGCACAGCTCGCTGCTGTTGAATTGACGATGCGGAAATTTCGCGGCCAGGAATAGCAGCGCCGCGATCGTCGTTGCGCTGAAAGAGCACTCCTGCTCTGCCTGGCCGACTGCTTTGTTCGATGTCTGTTTTGCCATTGATTGCCCCTTTTGTTTTTACATGCCCAGAATACGTTCACCTGAACACATGGCAACGGTTTGCCGATGACCACTTCGCCGCAGGAGAGCGGTTTCGCGCCGCTTGGGCAGGTGATTTCCAGACCTGTCAAAATTTTTCGTAGATCAGCGGAGAACGGCTGAATCCAGTCGCGAGAACACTGGAGAAAGAACGAGCCAGCGTTGGCCCAATCAGAAAAAAACCGGGTGTAGAGCCTTCGTGTCGCGCGAACACCGGAGCAAGTGCGCCAGAGCAAGCGCGGCAAGAAATCTTAACACCACATCCATATGACCAACGCTCAATTAAAGAAACTTGTTAACGAAGCCGTCACGCTGCACCGGAACATCGTCGCTCAGAGCGAACGGCTTAAAATCATGAAGTCCGATCTCGTCCGCGAGGCTCGGCTTCACGAAAATGACTTTACGCCGACGAACAACGGTGGTTCCCGATGGACTGCTACGGGCGCCGATGGCTGCATCGCGCGCGTCAATTTCCCCGCGCCTGCTCTCATGCCGCTCATCAATTCTGAGAGCGAGATGTTCGACCAAGTCCTGGCTCTTGCCGGCGAGTGCGTCGATCGCTTGTTCGAGTCCGTCTACTACTTGCGACCGGTTCCAGAATTTCGGGAGGAGGTTTCACAGGCTTTGCCGAAGCGTGACGCACGCCAGCTGATCGAACTCTGCGAGACCAAGTGCTCGCCGCGCGTCAGCTTCGAGACCGCCGAGACAAAAACTGCATAGCAGGAACGGAGACCGTATGCGTTACAAAAATAACGTCGGCCCGCAGGTTCGTCGCCGGCGATACGCGCTCGGCTGGTCGCAGTCAGATTTCGCCGCGAAGCTGCAAATCGCAGGTTTCGACATCAGCCGAAGCGGTGTTTCGAAAATCGAAGCGAGACTCTCGTACGTGGACGACAAGGCGCTTGTCTATCTCGCGGAGGTTTTGAAGGTGCAGGTCCAGGAGCTTTTCCCGCAGCGGACGCCGGGAAACCGCCTTTACGAATTCATGGAGAAACTGGAGACAACGAGGTTTTGAACGTGAAGCGAACCAATGCTGCCAGTTCAAACCCGACCGCCTTGGGACGGTGCTCCGAGGCGGGAGCGCCTTACCTATCAGGCTCGCTGAAAATAGCTGAAATGGAAACACAAACTCAAGCGGCGCCAGCGAAGGGAGGCGACCAAGAGCGGTTGGCGTACTCTGTCCAGGAAGCTGCCGATCTTCTCGGCGTTCATTATTTCAGTGTGTATCGACTTGTTCAGCGAAGGAAATTGCGAGCGTGTCGGGTTCTCAGCGGGAAGTTGCTCATTCCTAGATCGGAATTGGAACGCTTGTTGAAGACATGAGCCAACAGTCCGAGCAGGGACGCACAGGCCCACTCAGGGCAGCAGCGAAGATCGAGGATAGCGCAGTGGGAGCAAACTACACTGCTCTATCCACCGAATTTTCTTTTGATACTGCTTTTGATACTGCAACGTGTTTTTCCGGCCAAACGGAGCAAAGCTGAGCAGTACCAAAATCGCGATTCCACCTATGAAAACCAACCCAGGCGCCACATTGCTAAAACCAGCAAAACCGCCCGATTCAAATTATGAGTCCCCTGCTCTAACCGCTGAGCTACAGGCCCCGACGCGCGGCAACGCGCGAACATGGAACATTCAACGTCTAACGTCCATTTTCACTACGGAAGGGAGATACGTGCAAGTGACGCGACTCGGTTCGTTACCTGTCTAGACGCTCGACAACGATGCGGCCCCTTCTTGAATGAGGGAGTCGAGCTTGTTCAGGTCAATCGGTTTTACGAGGTGATGGTGGAAACCTGCTTCGCGGCTTTTGCGGATATCTTGTTCCATTCCGAAACCAGTGAGAGCGATTCCGAGGGGCGGTTTTGAGGCGAGCTTCTGGATCAGATCTATTCCACTCCCATCGGGTAAACCCAAGTCGCTGATGAGCACGTCAAATTCCTCTTTCGCGCTGAGCTCGAGGGCAGATTGAAAAGTGAGTGCCGATTTCACATGATAACCCCGCCGTCGAAGCAGACTCGTAAGCGACCGATTGGTGTCTTCATGATCTTCGACCAATAGAATCCGCATGGGCTGGCGTTCGGCGAACCTCGGCGACAGCGCCGGGGCGATTTGCGCCTCTACTTTTTCGCAGGTAGGAAAAACTAACGCGAACTTCGAGCCTTTGTTTCGGCCATCGCTTTGCGCAGTAATCGTTCCTTTGTGCGCTTCAACAAGAGTTTTGCTGATCGCCAGTCCCAGACCCAGTCCACCTAATTGAGTTCGGCCGCCCTGTTCGAATGCATCGAAGATTTTTGGCAGCGCTTCCGGCTCAATTCCCATCCCGGTATCTGCAATCTCGACGCGCAATTCTCCGCCCGAATCGTTGGTGGTCGTAATTGTGATTTGCCCGTTTGACGGCGTGAATTTCACCGCGTTGTTGATCAGGTTCCAAAAGATTTGCTGCAGTCGCGCCGGGTCTGCACGCATGTGCACTTTTTCCGCGCTGAGATTGAGGGACGGCCTCAAATGTTTTCGATCGATTTCCGGCTGACAGATTTCGAGGGCGTTTTGCAGCAACGTATCCGCATCGACGACTTCAAAGTTGAGCTGCACCTTGCCCTGACCGATACGCGTCAGATCTAGCAAGTCGTCGATGAGTCGCGCTTCCAATTCCACGTTACGACGAATCATCTGCAGCGATTCGCGAACGTCCGGACGGACGTCCGGCTCATTCTCCAGCTCGAGAGCAGCAGCAAGCACGGGTGTGAGAGGCGTCCGCAACTCGTGACTCAGCATGGCCAGGAATTGATCTTTGGCGAGATTGGAGCGCGCCTTCTCTTCCAGCTCCAGGTTGGTTTTTTGTAGCTCGGTCGCCAGCGATTGCGACTGCTTGAGCAGGTTTTCTGTTCGCGTGCTTGCTTCGATCGTATTGAGCACGATGCCGATGCTCTCGGTCAGTTGATCCAGAAATGCCTGGTGCGCGGGGCTGAGCCGCTCAACTGAGGAAAGTTCCATGACCGCTTTCACTTCGCCTTCGAAAAGAATCGGCAGCACCACCACGTTCATCGGGTGAAACTCACCCAGGCCGGAACTTATCTTCGCGTAATTGCCTGGCACATCGGTTAAAAGGATGCGCCGCTTTTCCAAGGCCGCTTGGCCGACCAAGCCCTCGCCCATCTTGAATCGGTCTCTTGCGCCATTTGCCTCATGTTGAGCATAGCCGGCCAGTAATTTGAGCCCAGGTTCTCCGTTGGGAGGGTCGACTATGTAAAATGCGCCTTGCTGCGCTGACACCAGCGGCGCCAGCTCCGACAAAATCAGTTTGCCAACAGTGAGAAAATCGCGCTGTCCCTGGAGCATCCGGGTAAATCCCGTGAGATTGGTTTTCAGCCAATCCTGCTCCTCGTTGCGCAGCGTTGTGTCACGCAGGTTTCGGATCATTTCGTTGATCAATTCTTTGACGAAGGCAACCTCCCCTTGCGCGTCCACCTGAATTGAGCGCGTCAAATCACCCTTTGTGACTGCCGTAGCAACATCGGCAATGGCGCGGAGCTGGGTCGTGAGATTTGCCGCCAATCGGTTGACGTTATCGGTCAAATCGCGCCAGGTTCCCGCGGCACCCGGCACATTTCCCTGGCCGCCGAGTTTTCCTTCTACGCCCACCTCGCGCGCGACAGTGGTGACCTGATCGGCAAAAGTCGCCAGCGTATCGATCATATTGTTGATCGTCCCGGCGAGCTCGGCGATTTCGCCTTTGGCTTCGAGGAAAAGTTTACGTTTCAAATCGCCGTTTGCGACTGCTGTGACGACTTTGGCGATGCCGCGCACCTGATCCGTCAGGTTCGACGCCATGAAGTTGACGTTATCGGTAAGGTCTTTCCAAGTCCCTGAAACCCCTTTCACAACGGCTTGCCCACCCAGCTTTCCTTCCATGCCCACCTCGCGCGCTACGCGAGTGACTTCATCGGCGAAGGACGATAGTTGATCGACCATCGTGTTCACCGTGTCTTTTAACTCAAGGATTTCGCCTTTTACGTCCACGGTGATCTTCTTGCTGAGATCGCCAGTGGCGACCGCAGTGGTTACAGCAGCGATGTTGCGCACTTGTGTCGTTAGGTTGGAGGCCATGAAATTGACGTTGTCGCCCAAGTCTTTCCACACACCCGCCAGGCCGCGTACATCAGCTTGTCCACCCAGCTTGCCTTCGGATCCGACTTCGCGCGCCACGCGTGTCATCTCGGAGCCGAACGAGCGGAGTTGTTCCACCATCGTGTTGATGGTGTCCTTTAATTCGAGAATCTCGCCTTCTACGTCGACCGTGATTTTTTTGGACAAATCGCCCATCGCGACCGCGGTGGTCACGGCGGCGATGTTACGGACTTGCCCGGTAAGGTTGGATGCCATCGAATTCACCGAATCGGTCAGATCCTTCCAAGTACCGGCTACACCGCGCACATCAGCCTGGCCGCCGAGCTTGCCTTCTGTGCCAACTTCACGCGCGACGCGCGTTACTTCCGCTGCGAATGACGAAAGCTGGTCCACCATCGTATTAATGGTGTTTTTAAGTTCAAGAATCTCGCCTTTGACGTCCACTGTGATCTTTTTGGTAAGATCGCCGGTAGCCACTGCCGTCGTGACAGCGGCGATATTGCGCACCTGCGCGGTGAGGTTGGACGCCATGAAATTCACCGAGTCAGTCAAATCCTTCCATGTGCCGGCAACGCCTTTCACGTCGGCCTGACCGCCGAGGCTGCCTTCCGTGCCCACCTCGCGCGCCACACGGGTCACTTCCGCCGCAAACGAGCGGAGTTGATCCACCATCGTATTGATCGTGTCCTTGAGTTCGAGAATTTCACCCCGCACGTCAACGGTGATCTTTTTGGACAAGTCACCCTTAGCCACAGCAGTGGTGACATCTGCAATGTTGCGGACCTGTGCGGTTAAATTGGACGCCATTGAATTCACTGAATCAGTCAGGTCCTTCCATGTTCCCGCGACGCCTTCGACAGCAGCCTGGCCCCCAAGGTTTCCTTCCGTGCCGACTTCGCGCGCCACGCGGGTGACCTCTGAGGCGAAGGACGAAAGCTGGTCCACCATCGTGTTGATCACGTTTTTCAGTTCCAAAATTTCGCCTTTAACCTTGACGGTGATCTTCTTCGAGAGATCGCCGTTTGCCACGGCCGTTGTCACTGCTGCGATGTTGCGGACTTGCGAGGTAAGGTTGGACGCCATCGAGTTGACCGAGTCGGTCAGATCTTTCCACGTGCCGGAAACGCCTTCGACTTTCGCCTGGCCGCCAAGCTTTCCTTCGGTGCCGACTTCGCGGGCCACGCGCGTGACCTCGGAGGCGAACGAACGTAACTGGTCCACCATCTTGTTGATGGTGTCCTTCAACTCCAAGAACTCGCCGCGAACATCCACAGTGATTTTTTTTGCAAGATCGCCGTTCGCCACCGCCGTAGTTACCGTGGCGATGTTTCGCACCTGCGAAGTGAGATTCGACGCCATGAGATTCACGTTCTCCGTCAAGTCCTTCCAAGTACCGGCCACTCCTTTGACTTTTGCCTGGCCGCCGAGTTTACCTTCCGTGCCGACTTCGCGCGCAACGCGCGTGACCTCGGATGCGAACGCACCGAGCTGTCCCACCATCGAATTTACCGTTCTAGCCGTATGCAAAAATTCACCCTTCAGCCGCCACCCTTCGATCTCGGTTGCCATCGTTTGAGACAAATCTCCTTTTGCGACGGCTCCAATGACTCGCGCCATCTCGCTCGTAGGTCGCACGAGATCGCCGATCAAATCGTTGATCGACCCAATTGCGTCAGCCCAGGAGTTGGTCACTTCGCCGATAGAAGCGCGCTGCGTAATCCGACCTTCTTTGCCGACAACGCGACCGATACGCTCCAGTTCGCGGGCCATGCGCTGGTTGGTTTCGATCACCGCATTAAATGTGTCCGCAATCTTGCCTGGCACACCGACCCAATCCTCCGGCAGTCGCGCGGAAAAATCGCCGCGCTTAAACGCCATCAATGCCGCAAGCAGTTCACGGGTGTTGAAAACATTTCCGTTAGTTTGCGGGCGATTTTGCCTTCGCGTCTTTTTAGTAAGGGGAGCTTTTTTCATAGAGGTCCTCGCAAAAATGGTCTTCTACTTACCATCGCGAAATCGAGGCGTGATATTGGAACGATCATATTCCAGCGCCGTAGGGTAATCGCCCAACTAATCGCTCCAGGCCGCATTTTTTTTAATAAACCCGCCGCTAATGGGTTTAGTCGCACAAAATATTTTCGAACCGGACGATAGCGCTTCCACGGCACGCAAACAGTCCGCCGATTCGGATGATAGGACTGAAGACGTTTGCCGCTAATCAACGGATTGCCAGTGTCGCTAAGCTGCGCAAGCGAAAGCCAAAAATGATCGCCAGAACGCCCATTATCACTGCGTACCAAGCGACAATCCAGATTAGCGCCGCCGCACCAGCGAGCGGATTCCACAAGAGAAGACCCGCAAAAATGATCGAAGACAGGCCCATCAGAATAAGAAACCACTCGCCTTTAATTTCTCGCCGCATTTTGATGGCCAGCGCAATTTCAGTTGCGCCGATCATCAAGGCCCAGGCGGCGATGTAAATGACCAGCGCAAGCGCGGTTATTGCCGGCGCGTGGAAAGTAAGCAAGCCGACGATGATTCCAAGAATTCCGATGATCAGATTGAATCCCCAATCCGAATCCGAAGCATGATGCCCAATCGCGCCTACAACGCGAAAAATACCGTCGATCAACACCCAGGCTCCAAAGAACCATACAAGTGTCACGGCAGCCATAAGCGGATGGGTAAACGCGATTACTCCAAAGATAATTGCAGCGACACCCCGCAAAACTGGCACCCACCAATGACGTTTTAAGGTTTCAAGAAGCATGCGGCCGTTTTAGAGACAAGCCTTTCGAAAGGCAAGCGCATTCCACCGTGACTGTCGCGCGCCTACCACGGGTGCCGCGCCGGACAACGCATTTAGCAGCAGGCCACTAGAGTCCACACTTCGCACCAGCCTCCGAAATACTCGAGCGACTTCGGAGAAGCGATGCCAAATACGTATCAACAGAAGGCGCGCTGGTGATTCGCGTCAGATTAGTCGGCGTTTCGAGACGCGAAAAAATTGCGTACGCGATTTTGCTTCGCGGCACACTCTTTTCGCCGTAACCGGAGGGAACATTGCTCGACCAATACCGAACGTAATGACCGTCGGGGCGATTCTCCGTTCCCAGGAAAATCGTAGAATGTCCGTGCTCGTTTCTTCCCACTTGCCGCGACCAGAAAATTTTCATGAAGTCACCCGGCTTCGCCTGGTCGATATTGTCGAAATTTCTACCAAGCCGCAGCTCGTGAAAGAGACGCGCCGTCCCCGGGCCATTTGCGTTCCATCGTCCCCAGACGCCTTCTCCATCGTGCTGGTCGCGAATGATCAGGCGCTCAAGCGTGCCATAGTCCAGACTAAGCTGACCGCGTTCGCGCAAAGCTTCGATCGTCCTGATAAAGACCAGATACGTCGCGCCCGAACAGAAACTCGGCCCCGCAGGAATGATAAAGAATTTTCCTGACTCGAAATGTGCCGACGATTGCAAACGAATCTTTGCAAAATGCGAAACAGAGTAACTACCGCCTTTCGGCATCTGCCTCACCTGCTCCAGAACCAGATCGTTGCAATCGCCTGCGAACGCGAACTGCGGAGCCAGGCTGAGAACGATTATCGCGATCCACGCAGTTCGGTTTGTCACGGCGGATAAGTAAACACCGAAACATGATCTCGCAACGGCTTGCTCAACAAGGAACGACGGCTTGGGTAGCCGTCGGCTAAAATTGACGGCTGGGAAGCCGTCACTCCTTGAGTACGTTGGCGTTGCCGCCGGACGTGTGCTAAACGAATTGCATGCTGCGCTTCACAAAAATGAATGGCGCTGGGAACGATTTTATCCTGTTTGATAACAGGACAGGAAGCATCGCTTTGGATCGCAGCCAGATCGCGCAATTGTGTGATCGGCACCGCGGCATCGGCGCCGACGGCATCCTGTTACTCGAAAACCCAACAAACCGCTCGGATTTTCGGATGCGTTACTTTAACGCCGATGGCGGCGAAGCGGAGATGTGTGGCAACGGTGCGCGCTGCTTCGCGCGCTTCGCAATCAGAGTCGGCGGAGAGAAGACAAAAATTTCTTTTGAAACACTGGCCGGCGTGATTTCCGCGGAACTGAAAGGCGATTTGGTGATTCTTCGAATGACCGAGCCCACTGATCTGCGGCTCAACGTCGACTTACCCATGACTGCTGAAAACAAGATGGTTCACTTCATTAACAGCGGCGTCCCGCATGTGGTGATCCCCGTTGCGAAAATCGATGAAACCGATGTGCGACGCGACGGCGCAACGATCCGTCACCACAAAATGTTTTCACCGAACGGCGCAAACGTGAACTTCATCGAAAAACGCGGACCCAACAGAATCGCCATCCGCACCTATGAACGCGGCGTGGAAGACGAAACGCTCGCGTGCGGCACGGGAATAGTCGCCAGCGCGCTCATCTTCGCTGCCAGTGAGAACACGAACAGCCCCATCAGTGTGATCGCGCGTGGAGGTGACGAACTTGAGGTCGGCTTCGAAAAGAGCGGCGAACGGTTTCGTAACGTGACACTCACCGGCCCGGCGAAATTTGTTTTCGAGGGAACAATCGAGATTTGAACTCCATAAGTTCGTGTTCTGTCATTCCGAGCGGAGTCGAGGAATCTCTAATTTTAGATATTCAGAGATGTCTCGACTTCGCTCGACATGACAATTGAATAGAAAACATGTTTCGCGGCACGTTCACGGCATTGGTTACGCCATTTCGCGATGGCGGCATTGACCTTTCTGCATTCGAACAACTGATCGAAACACAAATCGCCGCAGGTATTACCGGGATCGTCGCGATCGGCACTACTGGCGAATCACCAACGCTCTCACATGAAGAACGGGAACAGGTGATGCGTGTTGCAGTCGCAAAGGCGAACAAACGTTGCCTCGTGCTGGCGGGAACAGGTTCAAACTCCACACAGCACGCCATCGCCGATACCAAGCTTGCCGAGAAACTCGGAGTGGACGCAGCGCTGCTCGTTGGGCCGTATTACAACAAGCCGAGCCAGGAAGGACTCTTCCGCCATTTCAAAGCAATCGCCGACGCCACGTCACTGCCGATTATGCTCTACAACATACCGGGACGTTGCGGCGTAGACATCATGCCGGAGACCGTGGCTCGCCTCGCCAAAGAATGCCGCAACATCGTCTCGATTAAGGAAGCAAGCGGTAGCGTGGAACGCGTTGGTGAGTTGCGCCGGCATGTGCCCGATGCATTTACGATTTTGAGCGGCGACGATTCGCTCACGCTCCCGTTTATGGCCGTGGGCGCTGCCGGTGTTGTGAGTGTGGCCTCGAATTTGTTTCCATCTGAAGTGTGTGCGCTCGTGCGCGCCGCCGAATCAGGCGATTTGAAATTGGCGGAGAAATCGCACAGGAAACTGCTGCCACTGTTCAGAGATTTGTTCATCGAGCCTAACCCAGTTCCAGTGAAGACAGCCCTCGGCTGGCGCGGAGCGATGTCCCCTGAAGTTCGTTTGCCGTTGTGCGAGATGAGCGAAGCGAACCAAGGCCGCCTACGCAAGACGCTGGAAGAATTTGAACGGAAAAAATGATTCCCCTCACCTCAATCCTCTCCCCTCAGCGGGGAGAGGCGGACCGAAGCTTTCATGTCGCAATTAGACGCCTCTCCCTTCCTGAGGGAGAGGGTGGGGTGAGGGTTTCGATGCGATGAAGAACTCTGCCGTGCGTGTGTTGCTGATCGGAGCGGCTGGTCGCATGGGGCAAACGGTGCTCAATCTTGCGCAGAGCGATCCGGATATTCAAATCGCCGCGCAATGCGACCTGGGCGATTCAATAGAACCAGCGATGAAAAATTGTGACGTGGGAATCGATTTCAGTCATGCCGACAGCATCGATGAAATCTGTCGCGCCGCGTCACAGCATGGCAAACCGCTCGTCATTGGAACAACCGGGCACTCGCAGCAGCAACGCAAAACCATTGAAGGGACAGCGCACTCGGTACCGATCGTATTGGCATCGAATTTCAGCGTCGGAGTCAACGTGCTCTTTTGGCTGACGCAAAAAGCTGCCGGATTCCTCGGCCCGGATTTCAATCCGAAGATTGTCGAAACGCATCACAAAATGAAAAAGGATGCGCCCAGCGGGACAGCCAAAACGTTGGCTGACACCTTGAAAGTGGTGCAAAAGCATGACCGCGAAATACCGATTCAATCAATTCGCGAGGGGGACGTTATCGGCGAACATACCGTAATTTTCGGAGGACCCGGCGAATCCTTAGAGCTAACGCATCTCGCGGCAAATCGCGGAATTTTTGCAGGAGGCGCATTACGCGCGGCGAAGTGGATTATCAACAAACCGCCGGGACTGTACTCGATGCAGGATGTGCTCGGGCTGTAAACCTGTAGGGCGTTTCTATGAAACGCCGTGGCGTCTGACACAGACGCCCTACAACTCATTCGGCGGTCAGAGACCGCCGCTATAGAGCGGATGAGAACGGCTGTCGCGCTTGGTTCCAATATTGGCGATCGCCTCGAGAATCTGCGCGCTGCGCGAAAGGCAATTTTTAATCACGCCGATGTAGAGCCGCCGATTCTTTCCTCGGCGGTTTACGAGACTGAACCGGTCGGTTGCGAACCGGGAGCGGGAAAATTTTTGAATGCGGTCGTTGAATTTGAGTATGACGGTGATCCCACGCGTTTGCTTGAGCAACTGATTGAGATCGAGGAAGCGTTAGGCCGCAAACGGGATCATCCACAGAACGTTTCGCGAATCATTGATGTCGATCTGCTCTATTGCAGCGAACAACGAATCAACGAAGAACGATTGCAACTGCCGCATCCGCGGCTGCACTTAAGGGGGTTTGTCCTTCGACCTCTAGCCGATATTCAGCCGGACTTGATGTTGCCAGGCCAGAAAAAAGCTATTCGGGAATTGCTTGCTGAAGTTGAACAATCTGGCGAGGTGATTCGATTCGCACAGGAGTGGTGACCGCGGGACGTTCAAAAAGCGACGCGCGGACGCGTGCGCACTCCAAAGCACTTCGTGCGAAATTTCTCGAGAGTCTGCTTTCATTTCGCGTCAGCTTTGGGAGGGCGGGGCGTCCTCGCACCGCTTTTGGCTACAGCTTGCGTTCTGAAATGGGCAGTTGATCTTGCGAGCAAGCGCGATGAAAGATTTTCGCCAGATGAAGCAACGCGGTGAGAAGATCACTGCGCTCACGGCGTACGATTATCCCACCGCGCGTTTGCTCGATGAGAGTGGCATCGACATCATCCTCGTGGGCGACTCCGTAGGCATGGTAGTTCTGGGTTATCAGGATACTACGGACGTAACACTGGACGAAATGTTGCATCACACGCGCGCGGCCGCGCGGGGAGTCAAACAGGCGTTGCTCGTCGCGGATATCCCGATTCACACTTATGACACTCCGGCACAAGCTGCGGAGACCGCCAGAAAACTTGTCGATGCCGGCGCGCAGGCGGTGAAGCTCGAAGGTGGTGTGAGTCATGTTGCGCAGATCGAGGCGATCACGCAGGTGGGAATACCGTTTATGGCGCACATCGGCATGTTGCCGCAAAGTGTACGCGAACAAGGCGGCTACCGAATCAAGGGCCGCACGCAATCGGAAATCGAAGCATTGCTGGCGGACGCCCGTGCGGTGGAAGACGCCGGAGCATTTTCCGTGGTGCTCGAGATTGTCCTTGCCGATGTTGCTAAGCAGATCACTAATGCGATTGGTATCCCGACGATCGGGATCGGCTCAGGCGAGCATTGCGACGGACAAATTCTGGTCACGCACGATCTGATTGGATTGTTTCCGTGGTTCACCCCGAAATTTGTATCGCCCGAAGCGCGTGTGGCGGAGGAAATACGCCGCGCTGCCCGTGCTTTTATTGAGCGAACACGTGGAACTGCGGATGAAATCAGAGATGTCTCGACTTCGCTCGACACGACAAGCCAATGACGAATTCCGAATGCCGAATTAAGTCCGAATCACCAACTGGCAAACGCTGAGCGGCCGCTGATTTAGATTCGTGATTCCTTCGTCCTTCGGCATTCGTGCTTCGTCATTGAACTATGATATGTTTGCAACCGCATGAGGGCTTCCGATTTCGACGAGCTCGACCGCTTCGAGACCGAAGGTCTGCTGACGGGTAGCAAGGAGCGCAACTGGCTCTGGCTCGGATTAATTGTGTCGCTGGCGATACATTTCGCGCTCTGCACCTATTTTTATCGCACGCGTTTCGCGTCTTCTGACGCGGTGTTCGCCCAAAACGAGCAGACGCCCACGTTCAAGGTGAAGCGCGTTCTTGATTCGAACCTGGACAAGAGCAGTGCCGATCAACTCAATCCTGTCGCGAAACCAAACCCTGACAACACCGACGTGCAGTTGCCGGATGAGAAGAAATCATTCGACAAATTGTTGGAGGAAGTTCAGGCGAGCACAGCGCTGCCGGATGACATGCGCGACGTATTGCCCGACCAACCGAAGGTGGAACAGCCGGATGTTAATTCTGTTCTGAACGAGATCGAACGTTCCACGGCGCAAACTCTTTCCAATGATCCAAATGCAGTGCATGAGCAATCTTTGCTGAACAACAGCTCGGTGTCCGGTCGTCCACAGCCTGCTCTTAGCGGAACAGAGCTGGCCACAAGCACGGCCATCAAACGGCCAAACACCTTCACAAGCAAGTTACCCGGAGATAGCGCAGGTCCGAACAAAGGACACGCACCGGGGTTCAGCGATTTGGACCAGTTGCTGGCGCAAAAAGGCCCGCTCGGGTCAGGCACAAAATTGCGTCTGCCGGACGATCAGATTTTCGAGTACGATAGCGACGCGCTGCAATCGAGCGCCATCGGTCAACTGCAAAAGCTCGGCACGCTCATTCAGCGCAACTCGAAAGCGACATTTTCCGTGGAAGGCTACACGGATTCATTCGGCACGTTTGAATACAATCTTCAGCTGAGCCAGCGCCGAGCCGACAGCGTAAAACGCTATCTGGTCCAGGCGATGGGAATCAACCCGGCGCAAATCCAGACGCACGGATACGGTGCAACGAAATTCCGCGCGTCCGCGAACGGCTCAATCGAAGAGCAAAGTCCCAATCGCCGCGTGGAAGTCGTGGTCCGCACGACCGAGGGGTAGTTCGCACTCTTCGGCGAAATTGTAGGGCGTCTGTGTCAGACGCCATCGTCGAGTCAGCGTGTTACAAAAACGCCGTGCAGGCTACCAGTTTTTGATCCACTGCGGAGTAGTGGTGTCAGGAGGAGTTCCGGGCGGATTGCTAGTTAGCCCAGCAGTGCTCCAGAGATCGAACGTGGGATTGTAGCCGGGAGTTCCCGATGGTGTCGGATTCGCCTGTGGGTTTGCAGCCGTCGAGTAGCCGTAGCTATAGCCGAACGGATCGGCAATCGCAGTGACATTGCCGCTGCCGCCGGGAGGTAACAGCATGTTCGGCTTGAATGACATGTAGCTCTTTCCAGTCGGGTTGCGGTTTCCAGTGCTGTCACCGCTCAACGTGATGTACAAATACAGGCTGGTGTTACTATAAGTGGGATCGGTCGTACCCGTGGGATTTCCCATCATCCTGGCATCGAGCCCATTTGTGACGACGTTGCTCGGGTAAACGCCATTATCCGCCTTGTAGTTTTCGCACGCAGCCGACATGGCAGCGATTTCGGTTTCAGCCCGAGCGCGAGCCCCTTTTTTCCGCGCGTAGCCAACTGTGCTCAACACCAAGCCCGTGAGCACGATGATGATTCCAACAACGACTATTAGCTCAATTAGGGTGAAGGCGTTGTAGCGGCGACCGCCGCGGTCGCCGGCGCAATTCGTTAGGCGTTCGTCGAGGCGAACGCCTCTACACGTTCCGGGGAAAACTTCTTTTGTCATTCGTTATTAGCGCGTCGTCATTTCAGCGAACCCGGTCACGTTTGTTGTTGCAAGCCGGTGATGATGCTGATGAGCGGCGTGAAGAGAGCAAGCACGATCGTGCCGACGATCACCGCCAGGAACACGATCATGATCGGTTCCAGCATCGAGGTGAGGGCGGCGACAGCGTTGTCGACCTCGTCATCGTACACCTCCGCGATCTTTAAAAGCATTTCGGGAAGTTTGCCGGTCTCTTCGCCCACATCGACCATGCTGACCACCATTGGCGGAAACACTTTGCTGGCTTCGAGTGGTTGCACGATCGATTCGCCTTCTTTCACGCTATCGTGCACCCGCGCGATTGCGCGAGCGATAGCGGCATTACCCGCAGTCTCACGCGTGATATTTAAGGCCTGCAAAATCGGAACACCGCTCGTGACCAGTGTTCCCAGTGTCCGCGCGAAACGGGAGATCGCCGTTTTGCGATTCAAGTTGCCGAAGAGCGGCATGCGCAGTTTGAAATTATCAATCGCGAGTCGCCCTCGACGCGTGCGGTTGAGAAAGTTGTAAATGACTACAAACGCCACAACGGCTCCGAGCAAAACCAGGCCTTGGTGCTGCATGAAGTCGCTAACGCCGAGAACGAAGCGCGTCACAGGCGGCAGCGGTTTGTCGCCGAGCAGGTCCTGAAAAATTACCTGGAACCGGGGGACAATGAAGATGAGGAGGAAAACCAGGATTCCCATCGCCATGGTCATCACGATGACCGGATACACCATCGCCGAGATGATCTTGTTTTTAATCTTGGCGGCTTTCTCCTGAAATTCGGAAAGCCGCGTAAGCACCAATTCGAGCACGCCGCCGACCTCGCCCGCTTTGACCATGTTGACGAACAGATCGTTAAAGATCTTCGGATGCAGCGCCAATGCATCGGAAAATGTGCTGCCGCTCTGCACAGAGTCGGCGAGCTTGTCGATTGTCTTTTTCATTACTTTGTCGCGTTCCTGCTTTGCCAGAACGTGTAAGCTTCTCAGCAGCGGCAAGCCGGAATCGATCAGCGTCGCCAGTTGGCGAGTAAAGATCATCATGACTTTTGACTTAACTTTTCTGCGCTTGAAAAGAACGATGCCTTTTTTCGCGCGCGGTTTCGTCGTCCGCGCCGCCGTTGCTGTCCGTCCACGAGTTTCCTTGCCGTCGGAACTGATTATGGCTTCCTCGATGACGCTGGTCGGGAAATAACCGGACTGACGCAGTTGACTGATTGCCGCGCTGCTTGAAGCGGCTTCGAGTAATCCGGATGCTTCCTGACCGCGAGCGTCGAGAGCTACGTAGTTGAAGCGTGCCATGGGGGCTATTCTAATTAGATCGAGAGTTAATGTCGAGCATCACTGCCTCGCGACTTCTTCAGGTATATTTCAGCACTTCTTCGATGGTCGTGTCGCCTGCGAAAATGCTGCGCAAACCATCCTGGCGCAGAGTAATCATTCCGAGCTCGATCGCCTTTTGTTTGATCGTCACGGTCGGCGCGCGGTCGTTGATCAATTCACGAATTGGATCCGTGATTCTCAGAAGCTCGTAAATTCCTTTCCGTCCCTTGTAGCCGGTGTTGTTACACCTGTCGCAACCTTTGCCGTAGAAGAATTGTTTCTCGCCAATATCGCGGCGGGAGATACCGAGCTCAGCCAGTAAAGAGTCATTCGGCCAGTACGGCGCGCGGCAATGAGTACAGATGCTGCGCAACAACCGCTGACCGAGCACGGCTTCCAGTGTTGACGAAATAAGGAACGGTTCCACCCCCATATCGATCAAGCGCGTAATTGCACCCGGGGCATCGTTCGTGTGCAGTGTCGTAAAGACCAGATGTCCCGTGAGCGACGCCTGAATGGCAATTTGCGCCGTCTCAAGATCGCGGGTCTCGCCAACCATAATGCGGTCGGGGTCCTGGCGTAGGAAGTGCCGCAACACCCGCGCAAAGGTTAAGCCAATTGCTTCGTTCACCGGTACCTGAACGATGCCTTCCAAGTCGTATTCGACTGGCTCCTCCGCGGTAATCAGCTTCGAATCGATTGTGTTGATCTTGCGCAAACAGGAGTAAAGCGTGGTAGTTTTTCCTGAGCCGGTCGGCCCGGTGGCGATGAAAATGCCATTCGGTCGCTCGATCATTTCGAGCAGAAAATTGTAGATGTAGTCAGGCATCCCGAGCGCTTCGAGATCCAGATTGACGATGCTGCGATCCAGTACGCGCAACACGAGGCTCTCGCCGAATTGCGTCGGCAAAGTTGAAACTCGCAGATCGACGCTGCGCCCCGCGATCTGCTTTTGAATCCGACCATCTTGCGGCAGCCGTCTTTCGGCAATGTTCATGTTCGCCATGACTTTCACGCGCGAAATCACCGGCAGGGCGAGGTGGCGCGGCGGCGGCGACATCTCGTAAAGCGCGCCATCGACGCGATAGCGGATCTTAAACTCGTTTTCGAACGGCTCGAAATGAATGTCGCTCGCGCGGTCTTGGATCGCCTGATAAAGAATTAAATCCACAAAACGGATGATCGGCGTCGCATTCGCGTCCGCTTCAACCGCAGCTTCGCCGTCGGTCTCGCGCAATTGCAACGCTTCGCCGGCTTCACCGAGCTGCTTGAGCACTTCCTCCATGCTCGTCGTGTCAGTGCCGTAATACTGTTTGATCAGCTCCTCGATTTGCTCAGGCGGCGACACGACTACGTGAATGTCTTTGCCAAGCGCGAAGCGCAGGTCCTCGGTAACGTGCAGATCAAATGGATCTACCAGCGCCACCCGCAGCGCGGTTTCGCTCAAGCCAATCGGCAGGACCCCGTTCAATCGCGCAAGGCCGCTGGGAATGAGACGTAAAATCTCCGGCGCAATTTCTTGATGGCTCAGATCGACGAATTCAGTGCCAAGGCCATTGGCAATCGTTTCATAAAAGCTCGGCTCATCAATGAAACCGCCATCGATCATGGCCTGCGCGACGGTCTTGCCGTTCAACTCTACTTCGCTCAACACATCGTCCGCCTGCGAAGGCTGCAGCACGCGCTGCTCGACAAAGAATTCGGCGAGTTGTTTTTCGGTCATTTAAACGATGTAACGATTCACGATTTAACGATTAACGGCCTCAGCTCACGTCTCCGACGGTTATTGAGATGACCTCTTCGGCAGAAGTCAGACCGGCCAGCACCTTACGCACGCCGTCTTCGCGTAATGTTCGCATGCCCAGTTCGCGGGCTCGTTTCCGCAGAATAAAGGTCGAGGTGCGTTTGTTGATTATGTGGCGCACTTCATCGTCGATGACAAAATTTTCGAATATGCCCATTCGGCCCTTGTAGCCGATCTGACGACACATCTCGCAGCCGACCGGCCTCATGACCTGTGCGTCCAAGAGCTGTCCAGACTCAATTCCAAGCGCGCGCAACTCGGTGTCCGTAAGTTCGCCCGGTTGTTTGCAGTTGCTACACAAACGACGAACCAGCCTTTGCGCCATCACCGCGCGGACTGAAGACGCGACGAGAAACGGCTGCACGCCGAGATCGATCAAACGCGCGACAGCCGAAGGCGCGTCATTCGTATGCAGCGTACTGAAAACAAGATGGCCGGTGAGACTCGCGTTGGTAGCGATGCTTGCAGTCTCGAGATCACGAATCTCCCCGATCATGATGATGTTCGGTGCCTGGCGCAGGATGGAACGCAACGCGGCCGGAAACGTCATCCCGATCTCCGTGTTCACCTGCACCTGGTTGATGCCGGTCATCTGGTACTCGACTGGCTCTTCCACGGTGATGATTTTGCGGTCCGGTTTGTTGATGTAATTAAGGCAGGCGTAAAGCGTGGTCGTTTTTCCCGAGCCGGTCGGTCCGGTCACCAGGACAATTCCATCTGCGAGCCTCATCAGGCGCTCGAACGTTTCCTGATCGTCGGAGAAAAATCCAAGCTCCGGTAACCCGAGCTTCAAGCTCGACTTATCCAGGATTCGCAAAACCATGCTCTCCCCATGATTAGTGGGCATCGTCGAGACGCGAAGGTCGATAGGTTTCTTTTTGATTCTTACCTGAATCCGTCCGTCCTGCGGCAGGCGTTTCTCCGCGATGCTCATCGATCCGGTCATGATCTTGAGCCGGCTGATAATAGCTGATTGCAGGCGCTTCGGCGGCGATTGCATTTCCTGCAGCACCCCATCGATCCGAAATCGGACGCGAAATTTCTTATCCAGCGGTTCGAGGTGAATGTCGCTCGCGCCGGCGCGATGCGCCTCGATCAGTAACATCGACACGAGCCGTACAACCGGCGCGTCTGCCTCATCGATTGGGCTCGCTTCAGTCCCATCGCCAATTTCCAGGCCAAGGTCGATGTCCTCGCCAAGCTCCTTTTGCAGCACGTCCGCCGCTTCATCGGCCGTGCCGTAATATTTGATCAACGCTTCACGAATTTTTTTCGGACTCGTGCAAACCAGCTCCAGCTCGCGTTGCAGCAGAAAACCCAAACTGTCGATGGTATCGATGTCTAACGGGTTGCCGACTGCGACCACGAGTCCGCTCTCGCCGAAGGCAACCGGGATCACCTTGAACCGACGCGCATCTTCTCCCTGGATCTCTTTGATCACCTGCGGCGGAATGATCATCGTGGAGATGTCGATCCAATCCATGTGCGCTTGCGCGGCAAGCGTGCGCGAGACGTCCACCTCCGACAGAGCGCCGTCGTTAATCAAAACATCGAGCACGCCGGGCTCGCCGTTCAGACGCGAACGCGCGCTATCGATTTGCTTGCGGCTAAGGAGCCCTCCGTCCTGGAGAACTCCGAGCACATATTCTTCGTTGTGTTGCACCTAGGGAAAACGGTGCGCCCAGTCTAGCGCAAAAACGGCTTTATTTCCAGCCGGCACCGACAGAGACATCGAACTGAGAGACCCGGAGCCTACGGGGCTCGAACCCGCAACCTCCGCCGTGACAGGGCGGCGCTCTAACCAATTGAGCTAAGGCTCCCGACAAGAAGCGAACGTTAACGGCCTGGCGGTTTACTGCAACTCACGCGAGCAGTCCAGCCTCGCGGAATTTGCGATTCGTCGGGAAATTCCAGAATCCAAATTCCAAAAAATCTCCAATCCGCCAACAGGGTATTCGCGGGTTTGGGTGTTGAGTCTTTTCGGATCGGATTTCCCTGATGATTGGACCTTGGAAATTGGACTTTTCCGCGACGTTTACCGCCGCGGTTGGTTGAACATTTTGGAGATGCGTAGCGTCGAACATTGCGAACACGCATGATGACGGTATAGTTAACTCGGTTCGGCGGATTGACCCAAACCAAATGAGCGACGAGCGCAGTGAGGGATTGCAGGGAGGGGAAGGAGACCCCGGTCGGGAACATCTCCTTGATTCACTCGATCAAATGATCGGATCACTGCCGCCGGGCGATCCAGTTCGGCGCGAATTGTTGCAGCTGCGCCCGCAGATTCTCGATCAACAGGAGACGATGATTGAGGCGCGCCGGATGATTGAGAAGCTTGAGGAAGTGGTCAAAAAAGTGACTTCTCCCGCAAACCGGATCGGCACGTTTCTCGGCGCCACTTCGAAGGAGACAGCGCATATTGTCGTGGGCGGAGCTGATTATTATTGCAATGTCGATCCGCGCATACCGCTCTCGAAGTTAAAAAAAGGGACCCGCGTTTTGGTGAACGAAGCGTTCGTCATTGTCGGTGACTTGGGATTCGAGACTGCCGGTCCGGTAACAAAAATCACCGAAATAATCGGCGAAGACAGATTGCGCGTAGGCTCGGAGCACGGGCTGCATTCGATGGTGCTGCAGCGCTCCTCAGAACTTGTCCATTCCAACTTGAAATCGGGCGACGAAGTCCGCGTTGATTCCAATTATCGCATGGCGTTGGAGATGCTCTCGAGCACAAAGTCCGACGAATATTATCTCGATACCGTGCCAGAGTTGCCGTGGGAAAAAGTCGGCGGCCAGGAAACCGCGCTGCAAGCAATCAAGGACGCAATCGAGCTGCCACTCTTGCATCCTGACCTTTTCAGCAAATTTCAACATGCTACGCCGAAAGGTTTTCTGCTTTACGGCCCGCCGGGCTGCGGCAAGACGCTCATCGGCAAGGCGACTGCATTCAATTTGACGAAGCAACTCGGCGCAAAAACCGGGACCGAGATGCGCGAATATTTCATGCACGTGAAGGGGCCCGAGATCCTTAACATGTGGGTAGGCGAATCGGAACGGATGGTGCGCGAAATCTTTGCTACCGCGCGAGAGAAACGAAAAGAAGATTTCATGCCGTTCCTTTTTATCGATGAAGCCGAATCGATCCTCGGCACACGACGCGCATCGCGACATTCGAACATTCTTTCCACGCTGGTGCCGATGTTCTGCTCGGAGATGGACGGAATCGATTCGCTCAGTGACGTCGTGATCATTCTCGCTTCGAACCGCGCGGATCTGATCGATCCCGCAATTTTGCGTCCGGGGCGGATCGACCGAAAAATTAAGATCAATCGACCGGACAAGGAAGGCACGCGCGAAATTTACCGCATCTATCTCACCGACAATTTGCCATACGATGGCGTGCTCGCGAAGGAAGCCGATGGAATCGGCGCGTCCATCGAACGCTTGATCGAGCGATTTGTTGACTGGCAATTTACCCGTCGTGATGAAAATAAATTTTTGGAAGTGACCCTGCGCAGCGGCCGCAAAGAAACGCTTTACCGCAGCGATCTCATCAGCGGCGCGATCATCGCCTCGATCGTGGAACGCGCCAAAGCGATCGCGATTAAACGGGCCATCGGAACTCAACAGGACCAGGGAATTCGGGAAACGGACCTGCAACTCGCCTTCAACGCGGAGTACGCGGAGAACGATATTTTTCCGGCCACCGACGTTACCGAGGATTGGCTCAAACTGATCGATTACGATCCGGAAAACGTCGTGAAGATTTCACCGGTTAGGCCAGTGTCGGATGCACGCGTGCGCACAACGTCGGTGATCTAATGCGCGTGGAAACGGTGATTTCAGACTGTAGGGGAAGCTGACGCTTCCCGGGTATATGGCCGAACCCCCGCGGTTGTCAGCAATCCGCCTGCCTTGGGAGAACTCGATTATATATTTTGTGACCATGTGCGTGAAAGATCGACGGGGAAGGGGCGTTGGAGCACGATGAGGAGAGCAGGGATCGAATGAGACGTGTCTTTGGGCTCGAGACGGAGTACGGCATCACGCTGTCTGGTGCGGAGACGGTGGATGTCGTGGCGGAATCGATCGAGTTGGTACGCCGTTACACTGATCACGGCGCGCTGATGAAATGGGATTATGACCTCGAAGATCCGCATCTCGACGCCCGCGGATTTCGCGCCCGGGAATTACTTCAGGACACCGACGAATCGGCTTACTACGAGATCGACAAACGTCGGCCACTTAGCTTCGAGGAAATAAAAAGCGACCTTGTGCTTTCAAACGGCGCGCGGTTCTACAACGATCACGCGCACCCGGAATATTCGACGCCAGAGTGCACAACTCTCCAGCAGATCGCGGCCCAGGATAAAGCCGGCGAGCGAATCCTCGCCGAATGCGCACGCCGCCGAAATCAAAAGTTACCGTCTGGCTACGAAGTCCGGCTTTACAAGAACAACACTGATTTTGCCGGCCACAGCTACGGTTGCCATGACAATTACCTGATGACCCGCGATGTCCCGTGGGATCGGATCGTCGCGGGTATCCTGCCGTTTCTTGTCACTCGCCAGATTTTCTCCGGCGCAGGAAAGATGGGAATTGAGGGCGAGAGCAGCCAGGGGGAGCCGGGAATCTATCAGATTTCACAACGCGCCGATTTTTTCAGCGTGATCGTAAGCATCGACACGATGAATCGTCGTCCGCTGATCAACACGCGCGATGAGCCGCATGCGGATGCGAGTCGCTACCGCCGGTTTCACGTGATCCTGGGCGATTCCAATATGAGCGAATGGGCCACGGCCATGAAGATTGGTACCACCGCGCTGGTTCTGGATCTGATCGAGCGTGGGGAAGCGCCACAGTTGGAAATTGCGCAGCCGGTTGACACCAACAAATCCATCAGTCGCGATCCAACGTACGATTGGATCATCGAATTGAAGGACGGCCGCAAAATTTCTGCGATTGATGTGCAACGAATTTATTTGCGCGCTGCAAACAAGCTGTGGCGCAATCCGCCAGACGACGAGCACGCATGGATTTTGTGCGAATGGGAAAATGTGCTGAACGATCTCGAACGCGACCCAATGTCAACGCGAGATCGCGTCGATTGGTCCGCCAAAAAATTCCTGCTCGATGCGTTGCAGCAGGACGAGAAACTTTCCTGGAGCGATCCCTGGCTGCAATCGATCGACCTCGAGTATCACAATCTCGATCTCGACCGCGGGTTGTACTACGAATTGGTTCGCAAAGGTCTGATGCGCCGCGTCGCCACTGAGGATGAAATCAAGGCTGCAATCTTTAATCCGCCGGAAACCACGCGCGCATTTTTCCGGGGCCGCGCTGTGGCGCGTTTCAACGACGAGATCTCGTCCATTCAATGGGACGAGATCGTCTTTTCAAACGCCGCCTACTCACATCGCGTCGCCTTGCCCGAAGCCGCGATGGACGCTCGCCTCGACGCACTCAATCGTGCCGCGCACAACGGCAAAGATTTCCCGGAGTTCATGAGCGCCGTCTCACAGATCGGTTGATGTAGCCTCTGCCAATCGGCAATCAGAAATCGAAAATCTCGTCATTCCCATTCAATCGTGCTCGGGGGTTTACTCGAGATATCGTAAACGACGCGATTAACGCCTTTGACTTCGTTGCAGATGCGGTTGGAAATGCGCGCGAGCAATTCGTAAGGGATACGCACCCAGTCGGCGGTCATGCCGTCCTGGCTCTCGACGATCCGCAGCGCGATCGTGTCTTCATACGTGCGCTGATCGCCCATGACGCCGACGGATTGCACTGGAAGCAAGACGGCGAATGATTGCCAGACTTTGTAATACCAGTCGGCGGCTTCCATTTCGCTTTGCACGATCGTGTCCGCCTCGCGGAGGATCGACAATCGCTCGGGCGTGACCTGTCCCAAAATCCGAACGGCAAGACCCGGCCCGGGGAACGGCTGCCGATAAACAATCTCCTTCGGCAAACCAAGTTGCAGGCCCGCCTGGCGCACTTCGTCTTTGAACAATTGCCGCACCGGTTCTACCAGCTCGAAATGCATTTTCTCCGGCAACCCGCCAACGTTGTGATGCGATTTAATGACCTGCGCGGGGTTCCCCTCGATGGACACGCTCTCTATTACATCCGGATACAGCGTTCCTTGTGCGAGGAAGCGAAACTTGTGATCGGAAACCGGCGATCCGTCGTCAGTTTTTGCAAGATCGACGATTGCGTCTTCAAACACGCGGATGAACTCGTTGCCGATGATTTTGCGTTTCTCCTCCGGATCAGTGATGCCGCGCAGTCTCGAAAGAAATCGCTCCGACGCGTCGACGTATTTGAGTTTGATGCGGAAATTTTCGCCGAAAACACGCTGCACGATTTCTTCCTCGCGTGCGCGCAGCAGACCGTTGTTCACGAAAATGCACGTGAGCTGATCGCCGACAGCTTTGTGCAAAAGCGCGGCTGTCACTGACGAATCGACGCCGCCGCTCAAACCGAGCACGACCTTATCGTCGCCGACTTGCTTACGGACGCGCGCGCAAGCTTCTTCGATGAACGAGCCCATCGTCCAGTCCATCGCGCAGTGACAAATGTGATAGACGAAATTTTGCAGGATCTCTTTCCCTCGCGGTGTGTGCGCGACTTCGGGATGAAATTGCAGGCCGTAAAGTTTGCGTTGCGGATCCTCAACGGCGGCGAAATCGCAACCGTCGGTTGTTCCGACAACGCGAAAACCTTTCGGCAACGCCGTTACTTCGTCGCCGTGGCTGTTCCAAACATCGAGTTGATTGCCCAATCCATCGAAGAGTTCCGATCGTTTCTCCATGTGCAACACCCCGGCGCCATATTCACGGCGCCCCGTGGAAACGACGCGGCCGTCAAGATGATGCGCCATCAGCATTAGTCCGTAACAAATTCCCAATATTGGAATGCCTAACGAAAAGATTCCCGGATCGACTTGAGGCGCGCCTTTGTCGTAAACGCTGGCTGGCCCGCCTGAAAGGATCAGCCCTTTGGGTTGCATTGCCGCGATTTCAGCAGCCGGTGTGTCGAAGCGAATGATCTCCGAATACACCTGGCATTCACGGATCCGGCGCGCGATGACCTGGGTGTACTGTGAGCCGAAATCGAGGATTAGAATTTTCGAGTGCGTTGGGCGTTCTGAGGTCTTCACATTCTACGGATGCGTTTGCGGGATGCTATGCTCGGCCGCAGGGTCGTCGGGTGCCCGGTCCATTGGGCCAAGGGTTCCCTGACCGGTGATGCCGCGCCCGAACTGCTCTTGCACTTCCTGCCCGGAGCGTTGTTCGATTGGGTCCGCGCAGCCGCCCAAGGCCAACAACGCAATCGCGAGCGGAATCGAAAGGGGCCTCATCTGCTTATTTTATGAAGCGCCCATTTCATTGCAAGAAGGTTGAAAAGTGGGAGTAGGAAGTAGTCATCCTGAGCGGAGCGAAGCGGAGTCGAAGGATCCCGCAACGCTACCGAAAAGTAATGCAACGGGATGGAAAGCCTGGCCTCGCGGACTTCGTCCGCTGCGTTGCAGCCTCGACTTCGCTCGGAATGACGGTTTAGCGTTTGGCGCTTTAATGCTTCAACCATCATGATCGATCCCGAACTTTTACTCCAAGGCTACCGGCTCGGTGTTTTTCCGATGGCCATGGACGACGACTCGATCGAGTGGTTCTCGCCCGATCCGCGCGCCGTCCTGCCGCTGGACGATTTTCATGTGCCACATGCATTGCGCCGACTGTTACGCAGGAAACCGTTTGAAATTACAATCAACAAGGCGTTTTCGGCGGTAATCCAAGCGTGCGCCGAACGCGAAAATACCTGGATCAATCGCGACATCATCGACAGCTACACGCGATTACATGAACTCGGTCACGCTCATTCAATCGAGGCTTGGAAAGAAAACAAACTTGCCGGCGGGCTTTACGGTGTCGCAGTCGGCGCAGCGTTTTTTGGCGAATCAATGTTTCATCGCGTGACCGATGCGTCCAAGATTGCGCTCGTGGCGCTCGTAGAACATTTGAGAGCGCGCAAGTTTGCCCTGCTCGATACGCAATGGCTCACGCCGCATCTGCAACAGTTTGGCGGTACCCAAATTTCGCGGAGCCATTATCTGCGCCTGTTGCGGAGAGCGGTCGATTTGCCGCGAAGATTTCTGTAAACAGTCACCTGATAGCTAACTCTCTGCTTCACCCGGTAAGCTTGGCAAGAGAGATGGCCGATCTGCCTGTTAATCGTCATTGTCATTCTGAGCGAAGCGAAGCTGCAACGCAGCGGACGAAGTCTGCGAGGCCAGGCTTTCAATCTCTGGCTTAATTCCTTCTATCGGCTCCGAAACGACAATCAGAGATGTTTCGCTTCGCTCAACATGACAGGCAGGGCGTTCGATGTTGGGGAACGACCTGCCGCCAATTGATACTGCAGGAATCTGACGGATATTACGGGTTCAAATGGTTGCTTGGATTTTAAAGAAGATTTTAGGGTCGAAAAATCAGCGCGAGCTCAAGCGTCTGATGCCGACTGTTCACCGGATCAACGAGTTCGACGAGCAGTTCAAGAGCTTGTCGGACGACGAGTTGCGGGCAAAAACTGCGAGCTGGAAGGAAGAGATCTCGAAGATTCCGGACCTACAAGAGCAGTGGAAGAAGCTGGATGAAATTTTGCCGGAAGCATTCGCGGTGGTGAAAAACGCTGCCCGTCGGCTCAAAGAGCGGGGACACAGCTTCACAGTGTGCGATCAACCGATGGTCTGGGACATGGTGCACTTCGACATGCAATTGCTCGGCGGTATCGTTTTGCACAGAGGCCGAATTGCGGAGATGGCGACCGGCGAAGGTAAAACCTTGGTCGCGACGTTGCCACTTTACCTGAACGCGCTCAGTGGCCGCGGCGCGCACCTCGTGACGGTAAACGATTACCTGGCCCGGCGCGACGCGGAATGGATGGGACAACTCTACAGTTTCCTAGGCCTAACGGTTGGCTGCATTCAACATGATGAGGAACCGGATTCTCGCCGCGAGCAGTACGCGATGGACATCACCTACGGCACGAACAGCGAGTTCGGCTTCGATTATCTGCGCGACAACGGCATGGCCACGACGCGCGAACAACAGGTACAGCGCGGTTATTGCTATGCGATCGTCGATGAAGTCGATTCGATTCTAATCGATGAAGCGCGGACGCCGCTCATCATCAGCGGGCCGGCGACGATTTCCACACATCAATACGACAAATGGAAGCCGCTGATCGAGCAGTTGGTGCGGAAGCAAAACATGCTTTGCAACCGCGTGGCGAGCGAAGCGATCGAGAAATTTGAGCAGGGCGAAGTCGAGATGGGCGGTCGTCTCATGTTCAAGGTGAAACTCGGCCAGCCGCGCAATAAGCAGCTTTTGCGCATGATGGAAGATCCTGACAAGCGTCGCGCCATCGATAAAGCTGAGCTTTCCTTTTTCCAGGACACGCGCAAAGAAGAACTGTTTGCGCTCAAGGAAGAATTGTTCTTCACCATAGACGAGAAATCGAACGAATCCGATCTCTCGGAGCAGGGCCGTAGCTTTCTCAATCCCGATGATCCAGACTCATTTGTTTTGCCGGATCTAATTAACGAATTCACCGAGATCGATCTCGACGAGACGCTTTCGCCAGAGGAGAAGGACAAGAGAAAAGCGGAACGCCAGCAACATTGCGACGCGCAGGCGGAACGCATCCACAACATCTCGCAACTACTTCGTGCTTACTGCCTCTTCGAGAAAGATGTCCAGTACGTCATCGAAGATAACAAGGTCGTGATTGTCGACGAATTCACTGGCCGCAAAATGCCGGGCCGGCGTTGGAGCGATGGATTGCATCAGGCAGTTGAAGCCAAGGAAGGCGTCCAGATCGATCGTGAGACCCAAACATTGGCGACGATCACGATTCAAAATTATTTCAGGCTTTATCAAAAACTCGCGGGAATGACCGGTACTGCCGAAACCGAAGCGGCCGAGTTTCATGACATCTACAAACTCGACGTGAACATGATTCCGACGAACCGGCCGGTGCGGCGAACAGATAACAACGATCGCATCTACAAAACGCGTCGCGAAAAATACAACGCGGTCATTAAGGAGATCAGAGACGCTCATGCGAAAAACCAGCCTGTCCTGGTCGGCAGTGTGAGCGTGGAAGCCTCCGAGTTGCTCAGCCGAATGCTGAAACGTGAGAAGATTCCGCACAACGTTTTGAACGCAAAGTTCCACATGCAGGAAGCCGAGATCGTGGCGCGGGCCGGACAACCAGGGACCGTCACGATTTCAACCAACATGGCCGGGCGCGGTACCGACATTAAGCTTGGGCCGGGCGTCATAGAAGTCGGTGGACTGATGGTCGTCGGCACCGAGCGGCATGAGGCGCGCCGAATCGATCGGCAATTACGTGGACGCTGCGCACGCCAAGGCGACCCCGGCGCATCACGGTTTTACGTGAGTTTTGAAGACGATCTGATGCGCAACTTCGGCGCCGCCGATCGCATGACAAAGATCATGGAACGCTTCGGGCTTGAGGAAGGTCAGGAGCTCGAGCATCGCTGGCTGAACAAGTCCGTTGAGACAGCGCAGAAGCGCGTCGAGCAACGCAACTATCTCGTCCGAAAACGGACACTCGATTTCGACGACGTCATGAACATGCAGCGCGAGGTTGTTTACACCTGGCGTAATGAAGTCATCGATTCCGAGGAACCGCGCACGCACATCTACGAAGTGATCGATGAAGCCGTGCCGGCAAAAGTGAAAGAATATTTCGGCAGGGAGGAGGAACCGAATTACACCGGTCTCATCCACTGGGTAAACACGACGTTTCCATTGGGACTGAATCAGGAGAAAGCGCAATTTGAAACTCGGAACGCCGAAGAGAACACGCAGTTCCTGATCGAAAAAATCAAGAGTGCGTACGAGCGCAAATCGAGTCACGAAGAGCCGACTGCGGTCAAAAGCCTGGAGCGTTACATCATTCTCAATGCGATCGATCGCCTGTGGCAGGAGCATCTTTACGCCATGGACGCGTTGCGTGAGGGCGTTTATCTCCGCGGCTACGCGCAAAAGGATCCGCTCATCGAATACAAGACCGAAGCATACGACATGTTCGTCGAATTAATGGCGAACATTAAGAATGAAGTCCTGAACAATCTGTTCCGCAGCACTTCCAATCTCCAGGCATTCGAGAATTTCCTCGCAACGTTGCCGCAATTCCTCCTCCGGGAAGAAGGGCCAACCGCGCCGACGGCAACTGCCGACGCGCGCATGCGTCACCCAGTCGGCGCGATGGCCGCAGTCGGTGGAGACGGCGACGGCGATGGGGACGGCGGAGTGTCGATCGATCTTCCGATTCGGCGTTCATTGCCGAAGGTCGGTCGAAACGAGCCTTGCCCTTGCGGCAGCGGGAAAAAATATAAGAACTGCTGCGGCCGCGTCGCGTAACGAAGCGCTCCGCCAGGACCTACAGCTTCAGAAAGTCGCTGAGTTGTTTTAGGTCGGTCACCGGCGCTTTGCAGGTGAAATTCTCGCATACGTACGCGGCTGGTTTTCCTTCCACCAGCGACATCGCACGAATCGCCTCGTTTCTTTCGCCGAGATACTTCTGTCCTTCATTCGCATCGGCCAGAATTACAACTGTGTTTGGGAGAAAATGGCGATGAATTTCTTTGAGTAATGCTTTGGTTTCCGACGAATCCTTGTTTCCGGCGATCACGATCTGGCGCGGCTTGCCTAACGAGTTTTCGACGGCGACGAGCATCTGCGGCATGCCGCTGGGGAACTGCAAAAGTATCGTCGCAAAAGCGTCGATCGTCTTTTTCGCGCGTTCAGCCATCTTAAGGTCGTTATAGATCTGCGATAACCGCAGTAGATTCAGCGCCGCGATAGAACTCGCAGCAGGCTCGGCCCCGTCGTTATCGTCTTTCATCCGGACGAACACGCTGTCATCCCGGCCGCTATTGCTGAAATAACCTCCGTTCTTCTCGTCGAAGAACAGACGGTCCTGTATCTCCTGTAACTGGATCGCGAGCTTCAGCCATTCGATATCAAATGATACTTCGTACAGATCGAGCAAACCCTGAACAACGAACGCGTAATCGTCAGCGAACCCTTCGATATTGCTTGGGCCCTTCCGGTAACTGCGATACAAAATCTTGCGCGACGAATCGTACAGATCTGATCGCAGAAAATTCGCAGCGCGCGTCGCGATCTCGAGATAACGCGGCTCATCGATTACTTGCGCGGCCCGAGCGTAAGCGGAGATCATCAAACCGTTCCAAGCGGAAATGATTTTGTCGTCCAGGTGGGGACGCGGACGTTGCGCCCGGACCGCAAACAATTTCTCACGCGATTGGGTGAGCACCTCCGCAATCTCTCCTTCGCTCCTCTTAAAATGCCGAGCGGTTTCAGCGATCGTGTGGCGCTCGATTAAAATGTTTTTTCTGCGGAATTCATCGTGCGGATCGCTTCCCTCCGGCGCGTTGCCGTGCGCTTGCACGCCGTAATGGAAATCGAAAACTCCGGCCGAATCGCTGAGTGCATCATCGATCTCTTTTTTCGTCCAAATATAGAATGCGCCTTCGGCGGTCTTCTGTAGCGGCGCTCTATGAGCGCCGATTTCCGTTTGCTTAGCTGTTTCCCCTCGGCGGTCATAGACCGCCGCTACTGGAACGGGGCTGTCGGCGTCCTCGGCTGAGAAAAAGCCGCCTTCTTTCGACGTCATGTCGCGAGCAACGTAATCGAGGATGTCGCGCGCAACCGCTTCGAACTCGACTCTCACCGGCGCTTTCGCGTCCGCCTCTCGGCGCTCCTCCCCGGTTGCGATCCCGACCTGAGGATTGAGGTGAGGGTCGACTAAAATTTGGTACGCGTCGAGATACGCGATGGCGAGCTGCGCCTGGTCGTAAAGCATTTTCTCGAAGTGCGGCACGTGCCAGTAACGATCAACCGAGTAACGATGAAATCCGCCGCCGATGTGATCGTGCATTCCGCCCGCAGCCATTTTGCGCAGCGTGAACAGCGCCATGTCCAGAGCGTGTTTACCAGCATCGCTCTTGGGATCGCGTGCATAGAATCGCGTGAGAAAATTGAGCGTGACTGACCGCGGAAATTTCGGCGCATTACCGAATCCGCCTTCCTTCGGGTCATAACTGCGATCGATCTGACGGTAGGCAGCATCTGCAACTGAGTCGTCGATTTTCCCTTCACTCGGTGTAGTTGATTGCGACTCGCGCAGCGCCTCAACGATCTTGCTCCCCTGCTCCACAATTTTGTCGTGATCTTCCTTCCAGGCTGTTGCGATCCGCTCCAGCACTTTTTTGAAAGCTGGCTGACCGTATCGCTCCTCCGGCGGAAAATACGTTCCGCCAACAAACGGTTTTAGGTCTGGAGTTAACCAAACACTCATTGGCCAGCCGCCACCGCCGGTCGTCGCTTGAACAAAGGTCATGTAAACACGGTCAACGTCCGGACGTTCTTCGCGGTCGACCTTGATGTTAACGAACTCGCGATTCATGATCGCGGCTACTTCTTCACTCTCGAACGATTCATGCGCCATGACATGGCACCAATGACACGTGGAATAGCCGACCGAGAGAAAGATCGGCTTGTTCTCCTGGCGCGCTTTGGCGAAGGCGTCTTTGCCCCATGGATACCAGTCCACCGGATTGTGCGCGTGCTGGAGAAGGTATGGTGACTTCTCGTGCGCTAGCCGGTTTGTGTGCTCGGCTTCTTCTGTAGCGGCGCTCTGTGAGCGCCGGGGATCGCTCGGCGTCGGGTCTGCTTCGCTATGGTGTGATGTCACTAACCACGTTAACGCGAGAAATCCAAATCGGAAGAGGCTCGTCATGTTCTCGCCAAGTTAATCGCGCTCATTTCACCACTTTTGTCATTCCGAGCGAAGTCGAGGCTGCAACGTAGCGGCCGAAGTCCGCGAGGCCAGGCTTTCCATCCCGGTTGCGGAAGGATCAGGTTGCGCTACGGGATTCTTCGACTCCGCTCCGCTTCGCTCAGAACGACCGAGGATTCTATCGAGAATGGATACGAACCACATCATTCTTCTTTTCTTCGCCATCGGAATAATCGCATTACTTTACTCCTCGGTCGGTCATGCCGGTGCATCGGGTTACATCGCAACGATGACCTTGTTTGGAATCGCGCCCATCGTCATTCGTCCAACTGCGCTGGTGCTTAATATTTTGGTCGCGTCCATCGGCACGTTCCAGTTTTGGCGCGCCGGGTATTTCTCCTGGAAGTTGTTTTGGCCGTTCGCGCTGCTCTCCATTCCGGCGGCGTATCTCGGTGGTTATTTGCAGCCATCTGCTTCGATCCTGAAGATTCTCATCGGTGTTGCGCTGCTGTTCTCCGCAGCGCGACTACTGGTTCACCGTAGCGATTCGCCGCAAACATCTCCTCCGTCACAACCGGTCGCAATAGGCGTGGGCGCAACGCTCGGATTTCTCGCGGGATTAACCGGAACGGGAGGCGGAATTTTTCTCACACCTGTCCTGCTTTTTTGTCGGTGGGCTCGCATTCGACAAGCCGCCGCTGTCTCGGCGCTGTTCATCTGGGTCAACTCGATCGCCGGGCTGGTTGGCTACTTCACAAAAGTTCGCACCATCCCTTCGCTCGGATTCATTCTCGCAGCGGCAGCAATCATCGGCGGCATCATCGGCTCGCATCTGGGAAGCAGGCGTTTCGCTGTCCGCGCAATTTCCCTTTGTCTCGCGACAGTGCTGGTTATTGCGGGAATCAAATTGATCTTCACAAGATAGAGAGGCATTTCATTAACACCTCGCTTCAGCCAGGTGCCGGAATAGTAATCCGCGACGAGCGGTTTCAACGGCTTCTGATCGCCCTACCTTTCCTCAGCGAAGCCGTTAAGACGGCTGGGACGTCTGCGACGTGGAGACACCGGTCTGAAGACCGGTGTTAATGAGCAGTCAGGATGCTGCTACGCTACTCGCGCGAGCGAGGTGCTGCATTTGGTTTCATCACTTATCGCAACTGCAGCTTCGGCGCGGTCTCCGGTGACCACGGATTGATTGTATAATCCGACGTGACGATCTGATCGGCGTATTGGCTCAAAAGCTTACAAAGTGCTGCAACGTCCAGCCCATGATGCCACGACGCAAAGTTCGCCAGATTTCTCTCCGCTAGGCGAAACAAACGCACCGCGGGAGGCAAGCGTCTGCTATGCTTGGCGTGCGACGGATGTTCGAAGTGCTTTTGCAGATGAACAAACGCGCCAGCCGCCTGGATCAACCCTTTGAAGAAGTCTGTGTCGGGCGATTCGCTGTTGAGCCAAAGCTGTTCTAGGACGTCGTGCGCCTCATAGTACTGCTGTTCGTTCCAACAACGAAAAAACGCGCGGTAATACGGGTGTCTTTCAACATCAGTCTGGTCTGGGTTCAAATCTTCCCCAGTCGCTTCGGCTAGCCACTGTGAAATCCTCTCGCGTTTGTTCATCGGGAGCTTTAACTTGCTTGCGGCTCAGAGGATGAGCAAACCACCAACCACCAACTCTTCGGAGGGACCTCGTCTGCCCTCCCCTGTCCCTCGCGCCGGAAAGGCCACGCAAGGTGCGCGGGGTTTGGTGTCGCGAAGATGAGTGCCCTTACTCTGACCGTTGTGCTGGGCGCCATCGCCATTCTGATCTTCTGCTCCGCGCTGTTTTCCAGAGTGCAGACAGCGCTTTCTTTGCTGAAGCCGCACCAGCTGCGCCGCCTCGAAGAGAATCATGCGCGACTTACGACTTTCATACAGCTTTTCCGCGAAAATCCGCGCCGCGTTTTGAATGTGCTGCTCCTGGGAGACGGATTAGTCAACGTCCTGCTGGTCATATTGTGCCTTTTCTTTCTGTGGGAAGGCCCTCTGGCAGGACGCATTCCGCAGTGGCTCGCCGGCATCCTGATCTTCGCCATCGTGGTTTTGCTTTGCGATCTCGTCCCGAAACTGGTGGCGCTCGCCGCGCCCTCGAAGCTTTCAGCCGTCGGCGCTTTCACCCTGCAAATCGCGATGCCGTTTCTTGATCGCATCGGCCGCGGACTCGAGACCATGAGCGATTATGTGATCGATCGTTTCACGCCAGTGCATCTGCGCAGTCGACCACGCTTAAGCGACGAGGAACTGGGAACGCTGCTTCAGATCGGTGAAGAGGAAGGCACGTTGTACCAAGGTGAAGCCGAGATGATCCAGGAAATCATCAAGCTGGGCGATAGAACGGCAAAGGATTGCATGACGCCGCGTGTGGACAGTTTCATGCTGCCGGATGATTTAGCTAACGAGGAAGCAATCGAGCGCTTAAAGGAGAAGCGACATCGGCGCGTTCCCATTTATGCCGATACGCCTGATCAAATCCTCGGCATCATCGACGTAAAACTTTTCCTGCTCGATCCGTCGGAACATTACACCGAGAAACTGATCCCGCCGTCGTTCATCGCAGAGACCATGCGCGCGGTGGAATTGCTCAAGCTTTTTCTGACGCATCCCCAGGGCATGGGCGTCGTGGTTGATGAATTCGGCGGCATTGAAGGAATCATCACCATGGAAGATATCGTCGAAGAAATTCTCAGTGGCACCGCGCCACGCGATGGTTCGGAGTTTTATATCGAGCCGCTCGGCAACGGCAAATTTCTCGTGAGCGGCAACGCGCGGCTGGACGATTTGACCGAATATCTTGGCTTTCAGATCGACGCCGAAGGGATCGACACCATCGGCGGATTTATTTTTACGCACCTGGGTTATGTGCCGTCTTCCGGAACGAAACTCGAGATCCCGGGCCTTGCGATCACTGTCCGTCGTGCCGCGCGTAAGAGAATCGAAGAAGTCCTGCTGGAGAAAACCACAAACGCATTAGAGGAGGCGGCATGACGGTGGCGATCATCATCATTGTTTGCTGCTGGATCATTTCGTTTTTCTTCAACGGAATCGAAAGCGGCCTAGTGTCGATCGATCCAGTACGATTGCGGCAAAATGTGAAGCGCCGCTTGCCGGCGGCTTTGCAGTTGAATCGCCTGCTCAAACGTCCCGAACGGTTACTGGCGACCGTTCTGCTCGTCACGAATGCGGCAGACATAGTGGCTCTGCTCTTGCTGACAAACCAGCTGGTTCGGTGGTACGGCTATGTCGGGTTCTTGTTCGCATTGGTCATTGCGCTTCCGGTTTATCTATTTCTTTTGTCCGTTCTTCCTAAGTCGCTGTTCCGACGATTTCCTTTTCGAGCGCTGGCGCGGCTTGCCGGCGTGCTCGAATTCACGACGATTTTATTTTCGCCGCTCCTCGAATTCGGCGCGCGACTAGGCAAGCTACTCCTGCCAGGTCACGCTGGGAAACGGGGCCGCCTTTTTGCCGCGCGCGAGGAACTGAAACAGATCACAACCGAAAGCGAACGTGAGGGTGCTCTTACTGCGACCGAGCGTGCGATGATTCACAGCGTCGTTGACTTTCGCGGCTCCAAAGTTCGCGACGTCATGTTGCCCTCGGCGAAAGTTGTCGTGCTACACGCTGGCGCGTCAACACAGGAAGCGCTCGAGCTCAGTGCCTCTACAGGGCTTGATCGTTTGCCCGTGCTTGCGCCTGACGGCCAACCGGCCGGGCTGGTCAATGTTCCGGATATCCTGCTCGAACGAGACGGAAATAAACCGCTGGGCGAATATCTACGGCGCATTGTAACAACCACGGACGATGAGCCCGCCTATCGCGTCATGCAGCAACTGCGCGCTGCGCGGCTCGGTCTGGCAGCCGTCGTCGATCGAAGGAACAAGTTTCGCGGAATCGTTGCCATCGAGGATTTAGTTCGTCACCTCGTTTCTACGGGTAGCGCTTAGCGCAAAATTCCTGCTTTCCTGAGATGACGTCGGCTTCAATCGCTCCGCACCAGAAGCTTGTCTTCATCGCCGAGAATTCGAGCGCAACTTACTAAGGCGACGTGCGAGAAGGCCTGCGGAAAATTTCCCAGCTGACGCTTTGCGCGCGGATCGTACTCTTCCGCGAGCAGTCCAAGATCGTTGCGCACATCCAGCAACCGCTCGAACAATTCGCGTGCTTCTTTCTTTCGGCCGAGCAGATGCCAGCAATCCGCCAGCCAAAAGGAACATGGAAGAAATACTCCTTCGTTGCCAGGCAATCCATCCACACCCGTTTCCTCTGGCCGATAGCGCAGCACGAAACCATCCTGCATTAGTTCGCGTTCAATCGCTTCGATCGTGCCGCGAACACGTTCGTCAGTGACCGGCAGAAAACCGCTGAGCGGCATTGTAAGCAGGCTCGCGTCCAGCGAATCAGACCCATAAACTTGCGTGAAAGCTTTCTTCTTCGGGTTATAGCCGCGCTCGCAAACTTCGGTATGAATTTGATCGCGAATTTTTTGCCAGCGATCGAGATGCTCGTCTGCCGCGCATTCGCAGTTCTCGACCAACTTGATCGCGCGATCGAATGCCAGCCAGGCCATCATCTTTGAGTGGGTAAACTGCTGGCGGCCGCCGCGGACTTCCCAGATTCCTTCGTCCGGCTCCTGCCAATGCGACTCCAGGAATTTCATTATCGCCACCATGAGCGACCAGTCAGGCTCGGTCATTTTGATTCCGGCACGATCGCCCTGCCATACCGCGGCTAATACTTCGCCATACACGTCGAGCTGAAACTGGTTCGAAGCCGCATTGCCTACCCGCACCGGCCGCGAATTTTCATATCCTGACAGCCACGGAATCTCATATTCAATAAGTCGGCGTTCGCCGCTCACGCTGTAGATCGTTTGCATTTGCGCCGGGCTGCCCGCGATGGCTCGCAGAAGCCATTGTCGCCAGGATTTCGCTTCCTCGCGATACCCTGCGCCAAGTAACACGAGTAAGATCAGCGCCGCATCTCGCAACCAGCAATAGCGATAATCCCAGTTACGTACGCCACCTATTTGCTCTGGTAACGAAGTGGTAAGCGCCGCTACCAGGCCGCCAGTCGGCGCATAGGTCAATCCTTTCAAGACGACGAGTGAGCGCACGACCGCATCGCGCCATTTTCCTTCGCTTTGAAATTGTTTGGCCCAATCTCCCCAAAATACTTCCGTATCATGCAAGGCGTGCTCGGGATTGATCTTTCTAGGTGGATCTGTGTGGGATGCGAACCATGTAAGCACAAAAGGAATGCGGTCGCCTTTTGCCACGGTGAATTCGGCTACCGTCGTTAAATCTCTCCCGAGCGTGTCAACCGGCGTTCGTAAGATCAAGGCGTCAGGACCGGCAACTGCTTCAAGACCGTCAAAACGCTTACGCCGCCTCACCCACGGCACGATGTTCCCGTAATCAAAGCGGATGATCAGTTCCATCTGCATTGAGACTTTCCCGCGCAAGCCTTCGACGATGCGGACGACGTCCGCGTTCTCGCCGCGCGGCGGCATGAAATCGATCAGGCGCACTGCGCCACTCTTCGTTTCCAATTCTGTTTCCAGGATGAGCGTTTCGTCACGGTAACAGCGACGCACCGCTGTTACTTCTTCGTCAGGAAAGAACCGCCAATGCCCATTTTCCTTCTCGCCGAGCAGCGACGCAAAACAAGCCGGCGAATCGAACCTGGGAAGACAAAGCCAATCGATACAGCCGTCGCGACTCACCAGCGCGCCCGTTTGCGTGTCGCTGAGAAACCCGTAGTCCTCGATTTTTGTATTTTCCTTCGCCACTTAACTCCTACTCCTGCTCGTGCTCATGCTCCTACTCAGTACAGCAACATCATCATTCGTGTACTCACATCGAAGTGAAAGCGATGCGAGGACTCATCGCACTCCGAAAGCACTTCGTGCAAAATTCCGCGCGTTCTCGCGTCGCTTTTCGGAGCGGTCACCATTTTCAGCTAAGATGTCTTCCTTGATCTGTAGTGGCGGCCGTGTCGGCCGCATCCGCTAATTTCGCGATCTCATCACGTGTTAAGCGAAACACAGTCCATTCATCCATCGGCTTTGCACCAAGTGTGCGATAGAACTTGATCGCCGGTTCATTCCAATTAAGTACCGCCCATTCCATCCGGCCGCAGCCGCGATCACGCGCGATCTTCGCAAGCTCTACAAGCAACGCGCGACCATAACCTTTCCCGCGCTTCTCCGGCTTAACGAACAAATCTTCGAGATAAAGCCCGGGCCGCGCCAGCCAGGTGGAAAAATTATAAAAGTAAACGGCAAACCCGACTGGTGATTTTCCTTCAAACGCGAGAAGCACTTCCGCCGCCGCCCGTTCACCGAACAAGACATCAACGAGCTGTTCTTCCGTTGCAGTGACCTCGTTCGGCGCGCGCTCATACGTCGCCAAATCGCGGATCAGTTGCAGGATGATTGGCACGTCTTCCACGCCCGCCGCGCGAATTTGCAAATTTTTACCTCTGTTCACGTCGATGTGATTGTCCATGACAAGCCAAAAGGCGCAACCGATACGATTGTGATGTCGAGCGAAGGCGAAACATCTCTGATTGCCGGTCCAGAGCTATCAGGAGAAGTACTTAATCCAGAGATTCCTCGACTTCGCTCGGAATGACAGACTGAGCAAAGGCGTCGTAGTTTCTCAAAAAAAGAAAAAAGTCTGGACTTTGTTTTGTGATTCGACCTAACATCGCCGGTGGCGAATCCGGGTTATGAAAAAACAAATTAACTCCGCGACGAGAGCGCATCTTGTTCGAGGCGCATTGTACCTGCTTTTATTTGTGGCCTTGTATGTGGTCCCATTCACTTTGGGCCAACAGTGGGCCGGTGCGCCATTCTACAGAAAAAATTCAACGGTCGTTTCCAAATACCCTTCGTCGGCAATCAGCACCAAAGGTCCCGATTTTTATCTCGGTCAGATATACCTGCCGCTGGCCCGGATCATCCAGGTGGGCTGAATGGGCCAAGCCCAACGCCTACACCCTGTAGCCTGGATTGGCGAGACGTTCCCAGCCCAGGCTTTGGGCGGCTGTACGCGATAGCGGCGGTGTCACCCGATGATATGTGGGCAGTCGGATACGGCTTTGGGGTTACGTCTCTCGGGGTGCATTGGGACGGCACTCAATGGCAAAGTGTACCTGAGTTGACCATACCTAATATACGGTTTCTGGCTGCCGAAGCTATCAGCGCAAACGACATCTGGGTCGTGGGCGAACAGGGCAACGGAGGTGACCCGGAGACTTACACATTCACAATGCACTGGGATGGCAGCACCTGGACACACATTCCCAGCCCTAGCATTCCCAACATGCTCAACAGGCTTTCCGGCGTCACTGCCATAGCGCCTAATGATGTGTGGGCGGTTGGGTGGTACTGGTCTCAAACATCTAATAACCGGACGATAGCTATGCATTGGGACGGAACCCAGTGGACCATCGTACCCACACCTAACCCGGGTGCCGAAACGACCTTTTTTGCTGTGGATGCCATCTCCTCCAACGACGTGTGGGCTGTGGGTGAATATTTCAACGACGGCGCGCATACATTCACGGCGCACTGGGACGGCGCACAGTGGAATCCGGTCTATGGCCCTAGTCTCGGCACGCTTGACGACGATTTGTACGCCGTCGTCGCTATTGCTCCGAACGACGTATGGGCTGTGGGAGATAAAATTCCTGGAACTAACACGTTCAACCAGACTCTGACTCTCCATTGGGATGGGAAGCAGTGGAACAATGTGCCCAGTCCCAACATTGATCCCCGAAATCACTATTTGTGGGGATAACAACCACGGCCTCGAATGATGTCTGGGCTGTCGGCGAGCATTGGATAAACAACGGCTTTGACGAGGAGCCGCTTGCTTTGCACTGGGATGGCAGCGCGTGGAGCATAGTGCCCCTGGCCCAGATCCACTCGGACTCAATCCTGAGAGCAGCCCACGCTTTCACTACGCAAAATGTTTGGGCCGTGGGCGACTACGGATATTCCTACCCACAGACAAGGCGTTACAGCGATGTCTGCTCATCGCCTACGCCTACTGCAACTGCTACTGCAACTCCTACTCCAACGGCGCCGACACCCACAGCTACGCCGTCGTGCTCGCCAATTGTGATTAGCGGAAGCATTGACCCAAACGATCCTACCCAGTCTGGTCGACTCCTCCGCGACGGCATCGCCAGCACCTGTGCGTCGCCCAAGGCGTGCCCAGGCTTGGGTGACGCGGCGCCGCACCATTACGATTCTTATACCTTTACCAACACGACCGGCTCGCTTCAATGCGTCAACGTTGATATCAATACAGCCTGCCAGGATAACAACTTCATCTTCGCCGCTGCCTACCTGGGAAGCTTCGATCCGATTAACGTCTGCACCAATTACCTCGCGGACGAGGGGGCGAGTCCATTGCCGAACGGACCGTTCTCCTTCTACGTCTTTAACGGGCAGACACTTGTGGTGGTAGTATCCGAGATCATCTCGGGAGCCGGCTGTCCGTCCTATACGATTACAGTTTCTGGAATTTGCCGAAGTGCGACACCGACACCGACACCCACGGCTACGGCTACAGTTACCTTAACACCCACTGCTACCGCGACCTCGACACCTACTCCGACGACAACGCCCACACCTAGAGGTATACCGATTCCGCGGCCTCGCCCCAGTCCGCCGCCGCGTGCGTAGTCTTTGCCTGTGAAAAGCAAACGTACTGTTGAATCTGGTAAAATTGTCTCGACAACTTTGACGCGCTTCGAGTAAAAGGTGTGTACGCACCGAAGCGCAAGCAAGGTGAAAGCGCACATTAGCTCCACGATGAATCGCATCTTATCCGAGGCGCGCTTTACCTGCTCTTATTCCTGGCCGTTTCTTTGATCCCGTTTGCGTTCGGACAGCGAAGTACTGAAAGGCAAGGCATGCTTAGGAGCACAATGCAGCCTCCGATTACTTCTGGCGCCAACGAGCGACACGTAGGCGTTTTGGCAACGGCGGAATTTCCAACCGGCTTCATCCTCTGGGATCAATATAACAACCCAGCAACGGAACCGCCTGTAAACATCGGCTCGCAGGAGTTCGAGCTGGCGATGGCCGCGTTCAACGATCAGGCGGCTGACGACTTCGTCTTGCCCACTCCGCCCTTTGATATCAACACCTTCATCACTCGCGTGCGCGTGATGGGTGAATATTCCCAAGGAGGCGGTCCCGCATCGTCGTTCAATGTTTACATCTATGCCAATGCCGCGGGTCACCTTCCCGGAACGCTGATTGCCGCATTCCTGAACCGTCCCTACAGCGGAACTCCCCCTGATTTTACCATCGATCTGTCCAACCCACTCCTTGTGAGCCCGGGAACCTATTGGCTCTCGGTGCAGGCCCGGCAAGATTTCAAGCCAAGTGGTCAGTGGTACTGGCACAACCGGACCGTTCAATCGAATGCCGGCGCGGTCTGGCAAAATCCCGGCGATGGCTACGGCACGGGCTGTACCAGCTGGAACCGCAAGAACGCCTGCATGCCCGACCAGGTGTGGCCCGACCAGGTTTTCCAGATCATTGGCTTTCTTGAAGGCAATCCGCCGAGTCCAACGCCGACCGCAACCGCAACGCCAACGCCGACCGCGTCGCCGACACCGATTTTATGTTTTCTGTCCCAGAATTTCGACGGCGCAACTCCGCCAGCGCTTCCTCCCGGTTGGACTGCCGCAAACGCAATCAACCCTGATGGCGTATTGTGGCAAACGTCCAATTCCGGGTTGCCATCGCCGCCGGCCGATTCACCGCCAAACGCAGCGTGGGTTAATGATCCCGCTACTGTCAGCGACAAGCGACTCGATTCACCGCGGGTAACGGTCCCTGTCCTCCAGAACAGCATTCTTACTTTCCACCACAATTACGACTTTGAGAACGGCTTTGACGGCGGCGTGCTCGAGATTAGCATCGATGGCGGCGCGTTCCAGGACGCTGCCGTCTTCATTCTCCAAGGCGGTTACAACGGCACGATTAGCACGTGTTGCGGCAATCCACTGGCAGGTCGCCCGGCGTGGACGGGCAGTTCTGGCGGCTTTATCACGACAAGTGTGATTCTTCCTCAGGGACACACCAACACGTTGCGGTGGCGGATGGGCAGTGACAACGGCGGTTCCGGTCAGGGCTGGCGAATCGATACGGCACAGGGATTTTGCGAGGGGCCCACGCCGACATCGACACCCACAGTGACAGCTAGCTTGACGCCAACAACTACATTCACACCGACGGCAACAGCGACAGCTTCAAATACCCCAACGCCCACAGTAACGGCAACGCCGACGGCAACTGTAACAGTCTCTCCAAGTCCGACAGCAACGGCAAGTGAGACGGTTCCACCGGTGAGGGCGACTCCAATTCCACGAGGTCGGTCTACTCCAGCACCGCGCCCGTAGCTTCCCATCGATGAAAAAGAAATGCACTGCTCCGGCTCGCGAAAACCTGACTTATGAAAAAACAAATTAATCCCAACGTTAAAGCCAGACTTGTTCGAGGCGCGTTTTATACGCTCGCTGCGCTCGCGGTTTGTGCGACGCCATTTGCACTAGGCCACCAGCAAGCGGACGTGTGGTCTCAGCAGAACCCAACGGGCTTCGTTTGCTATGAATGTTCTTGGCCTGGAGGCTGGCAACCGGGACCGGACATGCCAAGCACCGCCGTGCGAACGGTCGGCGTTCTCTTCACTGATGGCTTCTACGTGGTCGGCGGGCGCAGTGCGGACGGAGTCGGCAACGATTTGCCGCATCCGTTTAAGTATGATGTCGACACCAACACTTGGAGTATCAAGTCAGCGACATATCCCGACAATCAGGTGAGCAATATGGCCTGCGGCGTGCTCACCGACTCCGGAACAAACTACATCTACTGCGTGGGCGGTTCGGCAGGCGGGCAGACAACAGCTACTGATCGAGTATTTCGTTACAACCCGATCACCGATGCAATCGAAACCATTGCTTCCCCATGGCCCGGCGATAGTGACGGGATAACTCTGCCCGGCGGCTTCGTGACGTTCCACAATAAGCTATACATTCTGGGCGGATTCAGAATCAACACTGCTATGACCGACACGATTTGGGAGTTTACTCCTGGGACTGACACCTGGGTGCAGAAGAACGCGCACCTGCCCGTCCCGCTCGGTTATATACCTACAGCCGCCGTTTTCAATCTCATCTACACAGGCGGGGGCAGCACTTGGGACGGCAGTATGATCCATGATAGCAATTATTCTTTTGTCTATGACCCGATAAATGACTCTATCTCCAGCATTGCGAGTATACCAAGGGCTACTGGCGAGACTCGAGCCATTCCCTTCGCACCGATTGGCGGCACCGATTACCAGGTGTGGGTCATGGGCGGCGGCAGAGACGCTCCCAACCCATCGAGTAGGATTGATGCCTATGACATTTTTATTATACACGGTTGGACAGGGTTCGGGAGTTTCTTAACCCCGCGGCGCAATTTCGCAGTCGACGGCGCCCTGTCGTGTCACATCTACCTGGCAGGCGGCTACGCGACAGATGGTGTAACGCCGCTGAGTTCAATGGAAACATTCTGTTTTCCCCCTCCGACCCCCACTCCGACAGCAACTGTAACAATCTCTGCAAGTCCCACAGCAACACCAAGTGCGACCATTCCACCGGTGAGGGCGACTCCAATTGCACGAGGTCGGCCTACTCCGGCACCGCGGCCTTAGCTTCCGGCGATGAAACCCGAACGCAATGCTCCGATCGCAAAAACCTGACTTATGAAAAAACAAATTAACCCAGCTACTAAAGCGCATCTCATTCGAGGCGCATTCTTGCTTGTCTTCTTCGCTGGAGTCCTTCTGGCGCTCTTCGCCGCGGCCTCTCCGGGACGCCCTCGCGAGGCAAAGCCGCCAACCCTGACTCGACCTATTAATGGCGTGATCGGCGGCAACGGTACCGATGGCGCGAATTGCTACACGATAACATCCGGAACTGACACGATCGTGCCGGGGACCACCGACACGGGCAATCACTGCGTCTGGTGCGAGACACCGATAACCCTGCCATTCCCATTCGTGCTATATGATCAGACCTTTAATGCTGTTAACGTCAGTTCCAGTGGGCGCCTTGATTTTGTATGCGCGAATGATCCCGCCAACCTCCTGGAGACCTGTCTGCCTGCGCCACCGAATAACTGCCCATTTGATTACACGATCTTCCCGCTGTGGTACGAATGGGGCACCCTCACGTCCCCCGGTTGCGCCGCCTGGGCAAACGGCTGCGGCATCTTCACCTCGATTTCAGGCACTGCGCCGAACCGCATCTTTAACATCGAATGGCACGTCGTGAACCGTTACAACGACGTAGAGGCGGCGGATTTCGAGGTGCGGCTGTATGAGAACGATCCCAACAAGCGCTTCGACGTAATCTACGGCTCGATCACCCAGGGATTGAATACCGGTTACGACGTAGCGGGCGTGCAGGGGCCGACCGGGTTTTTCATCCAAAACTTCTGCAGGACCTCCCCGCCGCAGAACGTTTCTCGTACTTACGCCGTCATGATACCCTGCCCAACGCCAACGGCAACGGCAACGGCAACACCGACTCCAACTCCGGCCGGGAACGTCATTGTCACCAACACCAACGACAGCGGCCCCGGCTCATTGCGTCAGGCGCTCGCGGACGCGAATGACGGTGACACCATCGGCTTTGCGGTAAGTGGCACGATCGGGCTGACCAGTGGTGAACTTGTAATTGATAAAAACATCACGATCAGCGGCCCGGGATCGAATTTGCTCACAGTGCGACGATCATCAGGATCTTTCCGCGTATTCCATGTCATGCCGGGCCATACCGTTACAATACAAGGTATCACGATTAGCTTCGGCTATGGTGGGTCCGGGGGCGGTGGAATTTACTTAGATGACCATGTAACCGCGAGCATAGCAGATTGCTCCTTGACGAATAACATCGGTGGCGCTGTCTTCATTGACGGTTACGGTGGCACGATGCTGACAGTTCTCAACAGCAGCATAACCGACAACAGCGCTGGAAGTAGCGAGCTCGGAGGTAATGGTGGCGGCATTTACAATAACGCAGGCACGTTAACGATCATCGGCAGCACTATAAGCCACAACACAGCGTGGTTTGGTGATTTTCTTGGCGGCGGCGGCGGCGGCATCCTTAACGCGTATGGAACGCTGGTGATAAGCAACACGACAATCCGCAACAACCAGGCGGGACTCAGCGGCGGGGGCATTAGTGGCAACGGGACGATCACAATCACCGACAGCACGATCAGTGGTAACGTCGCCGGTGAAACCGGCGGGCAAGGCGCGACTGGCTTTGGAGGCGGCATATGGAGCTCTGGCACACTGACGGTGACTAACTGCACTATCAGCGGCAACGTCGCTAATGGCAGCACTTTTAAAGGTGGTGGTGTAGGGGGCGGTATCTATAATGGCGGGTCAGCCGACGTCGGCAACAGCACTTTCAGCGACAACTATGCTGGAGTTCACGGCGGCAGTATTTACGGCGGAACATTCGACATCGGGAATAGTGTCCTAAATGGAGGTAGCCCTGAAAACATCTACGGCGCGGCCGTCACCTCGCACGGCTACAACGTCTGTAGCGACAATGGCGGCGGTTTTTTCAACGGACCCGGTGACCAGATCAACACCGATCCGATGCTTGGACCTCTGCAAAATAATGGCGGACTCACTTTCACCCATGAGCTATTGACGGGCAGTCCTGCAATCGATGCGGGCGACCCAAACTTTACGCCGCCTCCGTATTACGACCAGCGCGGCCCTGTTTTCTGGCGAATGCGTAACGGCCGCATCGATGTGGGATCGTTTGAGGTGCAGGTAGGAACAACGCCAAGTCCGACGCCTCCAGCATCGCCAACTCCTACACCTACTGCCACTCCACCGTCGGGTGGCTGCATTGATGCATGGACTCCAACGAGCCTCACCAACGCGCCCGATGGACGAGACGATCACACGGCCGTGTGGACTGGCAGCGAAATGATTATCTGGGGCGGATATGTTAACGGCAACGCGTCGAATACGGGTGGCAGATATAATCCCGTCACCAACACTTGGACAGCCACCAGCACCACCAACGCGCCGGCTGCCCGATACCTTCACACAGCAGTGTGGACTGGCAGCGAAATGATCATCTGGGGCGGATGGAATGGCAACATCTTGAACACCGGCGGGAGATATAATCCCAGCACCAACACTTGGACAGCTACCAGCGTCGCCGGTGCGCCCCCTGCCCGATGGCATCACACTGCAGTGTGGACTGGGAGCGAAATGATCGTTTGGGGCGGAGAAGATTTTAACGGCAACGCTTTGAACACTGGCGGAAGGTATAATCCCAACACCGACACTTGGACAGCCACCAGCACCACCAGCGCGCCCAGCGCCCGAAATGATCACACAGCCGTGTGGACCAGCAGCGAAATGATCGTCTGGGGCGGATTCGGTCTCTCGGGTCAGACCAACACCGGCGGCAGATATAATCCCGGCACAGATAACTGGACAGCCACCAGCACCACGAATGCGCCCGAGGGCCGTGAACGTCACACGGCTGTCTGGACGGGTAGCGAAATGATTATATGGGGTGGGCTGCGCCCTTTTATCCAGTTGAATACCGGCGGCAGATACAATCCAAACACGAACAGTTGGACGGCTACCAGCCTTACCAATGTGCCAACTGCCCTAGATGGTCACACGGCAGTGTGGACCGGCAGCCAAATGATCGTCTGGGGTGGAGCCATTGGCGGCAGCGTTGACGTTAACACTGGCGGCAGATACGATCCTGGCACCGACAATTGGACGGCCACCAGCACCACCAGCGCGCCCGATGGCCGAGCCGTTCACACGGCAGTGTGGACTGGCAGCCAAATGATTGTATGGGGCGGAGTCGGCCACGGTAGCTATTTGAACACCGGCGGGAGATACTGCGCCGCTGCACTGAGTCCGACACCAACTCCAACGGCAACCGCTACTTCAACAGCGACGACTTCCTCGACGCCGAGACCTACACCAACTGCCAGGCCGAGCGTGACACCAAGGCCGCACCCCACTCCAGCACCTCGCCCATAGCCACCATGAAAACAAAACACACTACTCAATCCGGCTCGTTTAGCCTGCAGCTAGTCCTTTGCTCAGCGGCAGTCTGCTCAATGATTACCGGAACACTGCTGGCTTTCTTGCACCCCGAAGCGCCAGCGAAAGCTTCTCATCCGGCAGCTGCCGGACTGACGTTTGCAGAGCGCGTAGCCTATCAGCGCGCAATAGAGGAGGTTTATTGGCACCATCGCATCTGGCCAAGAGAGCGCCCCGATTCAAAGCCATCACTCGATGGAGTGATCTCTCAGCCCCAGCTGGAAAAGAAGGTCACCGACTATCTGCGCCATTCCCAGGCACTGCAGGATTACTGGCAACGGCCGATTACTGCCGAGCAGTTGCAGGCTGAAATGAATCGCATGGCGCAGCACACTAGACAGCCCGAGGTGTTGCGGGAGCTCTTTGAAGCGCTTGGCAACGATCCCTTTGTTATCGCGGAGTGCCTCGTCCGCCCAGCACTCGCTGACCGCCTGCTAAGAAACTGGTACGCTCATGATCAGCGGATTCATGGCGAACTCAGAAAACGCGCCGAAGCTGATTTATCAGCACATCTCGCGGTCGAGCAGATGAAACAGACTAGCGGTAAATACAGGGAAATTGAATTAGTGAGAAGCGACAGATCACGTGAGGAAGCTAGCCGAGGTGCAGAACACGGTGTGAAGTTGAACAGCCATCAGTGGGAACAAACCGTGGAGAAACTGGCGGCAACATTCTATAACCGTGGCGCTGCTTCCCAAACCTCCGAAGCCGTACCCATAGGCGTGTTAAGCCCGTTGCAAGAAGAGGAGATTTCCTATTACGCGACGGCGGTTATCGCGAAAAGTGACGACCATTTAAAACTCGGCACAATCGCGTGGCACAAGGAGCCGCTGGAATCGTGGCTAGCCAGGACGGAAAAGCAACCCGCTATGACGGTACCAGCCGGTGTTAGCTATTCGCTTCCCAAAATATCGGATACGGCAGATAGCTGCATTGGTGATACTTGGACAGCTTTGCCTGGCCCGCCTGATGGCCGTGTGGGACACACGTCAGTGTGGACCGGCAGCGAAATGATCGTCTGGGGCGGGCAGGATCCGAATTTAACCCATCTGAATACCGGCGGGAGATACAATCCCAGCACGGACAGCTGGATGCCTACCAGCAACACCAACGCGCCGTCTCGCCGAGCCTCTCACACTGCAATCTGGACTGGCACTGAAATGATCGTCTGGGGCGGCGGTGATGACGGCAGTACGTTGAACACCGGCAGGAGATACAATCCGACCACGGACAGCTGGACACCCACCAGCACTAGCAATGCGCCAGCCGGTCGAGCCAGTCACACAGCAGTGTGGACAGGCAGCCAGATGATCGTGTGGGGCGGAAATAGCAGCAGCGGCTTTTTAAACACGGGCGGGAGGTATAATCCCAGTACCGACAGTTGGACGGCCACCAGCACCACCAATGCCCCTGCAGGTCGAGCTGTGGACGGAGCGGTATGGACTGGCAGTGAAATGATCGTCTGGGGTGGATATTTTTATGATGGTAACCAGCACTATTTGAACACCGGCGGGAGGTACAATCCCAACACGGACAGTTGGACTCCGACCAGCCTTACCAACGCGCCCATCGGTCGGGATGAGCACACGTCAGTCTGGACTGGCGCTGAGATGATAGTTTGGGGCGGAGAAAGAGCTTTCCTTGACTTCTTGAACACCGGCGGCAGATACAACCCCAGTACCGACAGCTGGGTGGCCACCAGCACCACGGATGCGCCTGAGGCCCGAGCTTTGCACACAGCAGTTTGGACTGGCAGTAATGAAATGATTGTCTGGGGCGGTCAACTTAATGAACCCGGCGGCCTTACCAAGACTGGCGGCAGATATAATCCCTCCGATGACAGCTGGGCAGTTACCAGCACGGCTAACGCGCCTATCGCACGGGAGGGGCATACGGCAGTGTGGACTGGCAGTGAAATGCTGGTGTGGGGTGGAGCTACTGATCAGAGCCCACCTTTTTCGGATGACGGCGGGAGGTATGATCCTGCCACATACAGCTGGATACCTATCAGCTCCGGCAATACACCCCTTGCCCGATTCCGGCAGACGGCTGTCTGGACTGGCACTGAGATGATCGTCTGGGGCGGGCAAGTTGGCTACAGGTCTTATCTAAACACTGGCGGAAGGTACACTCCAAGTATCGACAACTGGTCAGCCACCAGCACCACCGACGCGCCCTCCGGCCGAGATCTTCACACCGCAATCTGGACGGGCACTGAAATGATCGTCTGGGGCGGAAACGAGTTTGGATCCCATTTGAACATTGTCGCAAGAAACGATGCACAATCCGTCCCAACAACTCCGACGCCAACTCCAACACCAACAATTCCCGCTACCGGCGGCAGATACGATCCGATTACTGATACTTGGAGAGCTACCAGTACCAGTAATGCGCCCAGCGTCCGCGAGGGCCACACGGCCGTCTGGACCGGCACTGAAATGATTGTGTGGGGTGGGAGTTGGCCCATATTTATGGGCCGCGATTTTTTCAATAGCGGAGGCCAATACGACCCTATTACGGACAGTTGGTCGGGAACGGGCGGCTCCGGCGTGCCCGGTCCCCGAGATTCACACAGCGCAGTCTGGACCGGCACTGAGATGATCGTCTGGGGCGGATACAGGGACCCCAGCTATTTGAACACCGGTGGAAGGTTCAATCCGGTCACCGGCATTTGGACACCCACAGGTCAGACCAATGTCCCCACTGCTCGTCGCTCTAACACCGCAGTCTGGACTGGTGACGAAATGATTATCTGGGGTGGATACGACGGTACGAGCTATTTAAATAGCGGTGGTAGGTACAATCCAAGCATTGACGGTTGGACTGCAACTAATTCGGTCGATGCGCCCGCTGGTCGGCTCGGTCACACAGCAGTTTGGAACGACAGTGACATGATCATCTGGGGTGGGCAAGCTAGCACGGATCCCCCCACTATGAATTTCAACACCGGCGGACGGTACAATCCAACTACAGATAGTTGGACAGCTACTAGCCTAACCGGGGCGCCTGCCGCACGATCACTTCACACGGGAATATGGACCGGTAACGAAATGATCATCTGGGGCGGGGAACTTGTGGGAGGCCAAACTACCCATACTGGTGCGAGATACTGCGGCCAGTCCGTTCCGTCACCGACTTCAACGGCGACTCCAACAACTACACCTACTCTGACACCCAGACCTTCACCGACGCCGAGAGTTGCGCCAATGCCCAGGCCGCGTGCCACGCCGCCCCCGCGCCCGTAGCTTCGTCTATGAAAAAGACACGCACTGCTTAATCTGGTAAATTGTCTCGACAACTTGGACGCGCTTCGGGTAAAAGGTGTTTACGCACCGCCGCAAGCAGGGTGAAAGCGACCATTAGCTCCACGACCAAAACGCATCTTATTCGAGGCGCATTTTACCTGCTTTTACTACTCGCAATGTGCGTGATTCCATTCGCGCTCGGGCAGCGAACCACTGGCGAGCGAAGCGCGACGGCGAAGATCGCGCAGCTTTCTGCCACTTCTAGCCACAGCGGCAGTGGCGCTCTGGCAATGCCAGAATTTCCGACGGGCGGCCCCGTGTGGGACCAGTATAACAACCCGGCAACGCAACCGCCTCTCGGCATCGGCTCGCAGAAGTTCGAACCGGCGATGGCCGCGTTCGACGACCAGACGGCTGATGACTTCGTCGTAAATGTTCCCTCACCACCTATCTTCCTGTACGTCACTGGAGTGCGCGTGATGGGCGAATATTCCGCAGGAGGCGGCCCGGCGTCGTCGTTCAACGTTTATTTTTACACAAATCGCGCGGGACACCTGCCCGGGACAGGGGTTGCCGCGTTTCTCAACCGACCCTATACCGGAACGCCTCCTGACTTTGAGATCCGCTGGTCGCCCGTCAGCATATTCTCTTCTTCGGGAACCTATTGGGTTTCGGTGCAGGCTGTGCAGGATTTCAATCCAAATGGTCAGTGGTTCTGGCACAATCGGACTGTTCAAACGAACGCGGGGGCTGTCTGGCAAAACCCGGGCGACGGCTACGGCACCGGCTGCATCACTTGGAACCGAAAAGACGCCTGCATGCCCGATCAAGTATGGCCCGACCAGGTTTTCCAAATCCTTGGATTCTTTGAAGGCCCCACGCCCACTTCAACTCCTACGCCGCAAGGAACCCCCAGTCCGACGCCCACCGCAACGTCAACGCCCACTCCGATTTCATGCGTTCTGTCCGAGAACTTCGACTTCGTCACTCCGCCGGCGCTTCCTCCCGGTTGGACTGCCGCGAACGCAATCAACCCTGATGGCGTGTTGTGGCAAACGTCCAATTCAGGGTTGCCATCGCCGCCAGCTTATACACTGCCAAACGCTGCGTGGACTAATGATCCCGCTACTGTCAGCGACAAGCGACTCACTTCGCCGCCAGTGACGATCCCTTTCCTCCAGAACGCCGGTCTTATGTTCCGCCACAATTACGCCTTTGAGGACGGCTTTGATGGCGGCGTCCTTGAGATTAGCATCGACGGCGGCGCCTTCCAGGACGCCGCTGCCTTCATTGGTCAAGGCGGTTACAGCGGCACGATTAGCACCTGTTGCGGCAATCCGCTGGCAGGTCGCCCGGCGTGGACAGGCAGCTCTGGTGGATTTATCACGACACAGCTGGGGCTGCCTTCCGGGCATACCATCGCGTTACGATGGCGGATGGGCAGCGACAACGGCGGTTCCGATCAGGGCTGGCGCATCGATACGCTTCAGGGATTTTGTGAAGGGCCCACGCCAACATCGACACCCACGGTAACAGCTAGCCCGACGCCAACAGCTACATTCACACCGACGGCAACACCGACGGCTTCAACAACGGTTACAGCTACGCCGACTCCCACCCCGACAGTAACTGCAACCTTCACTGCTACTGCTACAGCCACACCGAGACCTTCTCCTACGTCGAGACCCGCCGCAACGCCCAGGCCGCGTCCCACGCCCCCACCGCGCCCCTAGCTTTTATTCGATGAAAAAGAAACACACTGCTCAACCTGTCCGCCGTAGCCGCCTACTCCGCCGAGCCTACTCCGCCGAAGCAGGTGCGAAGGCTGGAAGCGGCTGCGAAGGATGGATTGGCGAAGGCGGATCCGCACCTGCCCGCCATACCGTTCGCGAAGCTGGCTTTTTCAATCTCCGCATTCTAATTGGGCTGTTCATACTTCTGGCCGGCGTCTTTGTGGCGCTGGCAGGTCTTGGCGCGTTCTCGGCGCTCAGTGCGAGCATCGCACAAGCACAGCAGCAAAATAAGATTATCACCAACTCCAAAGACCCACTGGTCCCGAACGGATTTGACTGTTCCAAAATTCACGAGCTGAGCATCGACAAGCAAATGAACTTCCGGGCCGGCGCCATCATGATTGCCTGCGGCCAGGCGCAGGGAGGCGAGACTTCGGCGAGTTCGCCTCTCGGCGCCTTGACGCAATTTATCCGAAAACTGTTTTCACCGCTGGCGTATGGCTATGGCGGCACGGATGTGGACCTAATCACCGGCACCGACGACGTTAACCAATCGACGACATTCTCCTGGGCTAACCCCGATAACCCCGACCAGATCGTTGTGGCTTACAACGACTCACGAGGCCGCAACTTTAACCCTATCGACATTTCGGGCGCATCAGTCTCTACCGATGGCGGCAACACCTTCGCCCGCCTCACCGCGGCCAATGGTCAAAGCCCCTTCCTCAACACACTGGGCGACCCCGTTATTCTGTACAACAAGCCAAGTGCCACCTGGTTTACCGTCTGGCTTGACGGAGGCTGTGGTGGGCAGGGCCTTGGCGGCTATAAGTCTACCACTCCCTGGGACCCATCTCCGGCTAGCTGGACTCATTACAACTGCGTTCACAGCGGAGCCGAGGACGATCGACAGTCTGGCTGGAGCGACATGAACCCATCCTCTCCCTTCTATGGGCGGATGTATGTCTCCTGGAACGACTTCGCTCGCGGCCAGAATATCTTCGTTCGCTACTCTACTGATAACGGCAACACCTGGGCCGACGAACGACAGATTACCAACGGCGGCACGTTCATCCGCAACGTGCAGATCACCGGTGACCTGGTCACAGGGGACGTGTATATCGCTGGCATGGACGAAAACGGCGGCAACGGTTGCACTTCCGGCTGTGGCACCACCCGATCCAACAAGATCTACCGCTCCACCGACGGCGGCAACACCTGGACCAACCCCTACACCGGCTCCACCTTCGTCGGTCCTTGCCGTGGATCTGTAGGCTACTTCTGCACGATGTATAGCAGCCCCGCTTACTGGCGGCACATGGGCTGGGGTGAGCCGGCCGCCTTTAACGGCGTGGTTCACTATGTCTATGCCGCCCGCAACACAAGCAACGGCGACCCCGCCGACGTTTTCTACATCCGCTCCACCGACCAGGGGCAAACCTTTACCGCCCCATTCCAGCTCAACAGCGATACCGATCCCCTTAAGGCGCAGTGGGAGCCGAGCCTTTCGGTCAGCCCCAGTGGCACTATCTTTGCCGTCTGGTACGACGAGCGTGATGGCGGGGGAGCATCGACTTGCATAGCTGGCAGCAACAGCCCGTGTTACAGAATGTATGCGCGCAGGTCCAACGATAACGGCGTCACCTGGTTATCTGACGATACCTTCTCGGACGTAGTCAGCCCGCTGCCCGCGCAGCCTGGGAGCGACTACGACTACGCCTCGGCGTTGGCCACCAAGCACCTTTCTTCTTGGGTGGACGGGCGGGTGCCCATCAATGGTACGTACCAACAAGATGCCTTCACCGATCAGGAGCTGGTAAATACAGCACCAACACCAACTCCAACTCCAACACCAACACCTGCTTCAAGGGCGAGTCCGACGCCGCGGCCTCGGCCTACCCCGCGGCTGCACCCATAGCTATCTATGAAAACGAAACACACTGCTCAATCCGCATTTTGTAACCTGCGCAGTTTAACTGGATTATTTCTCGTCGCTGCGCTTGCATTCCTGGCTTTCTTTGCCGCCGCGAATCCATCGCCACGCGTCGAGGCGCTCCGTGCTGGCGGAAAAACCCACCAGACATTCATGAGAGTTACGCCACAAGGCATAATCCAGAGTACGCGCTTCGGTAACTCGAAAGCACCGCCTGCGGCGCGTCCAATAGCTGGGAATCGCGTATCAGGACCCTTTGGCACTACGCTTTGGCATTACGACGACCAGGCAGCGATTGCCGATGGCGTGTCGATCGACGCCAACAACGTTTGGGGGGCCTGGCTTCTTAGCGGTGCGCGCCTGACCATTCATGCGATCACGGGCAACGGCGCCCCGGCATGGAGCTTCTCGTCTTTCAACAGCGGCAACTCCGGCGTCGTTGCCGCCAAAGGCGCCGACCGCAGCGGATTTATGGAATCGAACGCAGCGGGTAACGACTTTCGGCAACATGGCTTTCGGTCTACCAGCAACGGCACAGCGGACTGGTCGTTCCCATATCCAGTCAGCGATCCGAATCTGCCAGCCAGTTCCAGGAAGGTCGCCACGTCGCGCGACGGATCCACTATTGCAGCTGTTGTCAGCGATTCTGTAACGCAGAATTCAACGCTGTATGTTTTTGACGCTAACACTGGCGCCGTCACGCTCATGTGGACGGATCCGCTTCGGATGGACGGAGTGGCTTTGACCGATAACGGCTCGAAAGCGCTGGTGACACAGGACAATCGCGCCACTCTCGTCGACACCAGCAGCGGCAACATCGTATTCAGTGTCGCAGGCTCTGGCGCCGGGAACATCTTTTATCCGATCTCCGGTGACGGCAGTGTATTCGCAGTGGGCGGCTTCAATTTCGACGTGTATGCATTCAATGGCACTACCTATATCCAGGTAATCCATTTCACCCGGGCGAGTTTCTGGTTCGGCGGCGCCTCTACTGTTTCGCATGACGGCTCTACCGTCGGCACGTTTGGAGCCAATTACGTGAACGGCTGGCTTAGTGGCGAGGTCTACCTGTTCGATGTTTCAAGCCATAACATGCTCGGTTCCTATCCCGTCAGCGGAACCGGTACGTACCAGGGAACACCGATTGGAGCCGGTTCGAATGACAATGGAACAGTTATGGCCTTCGCTTCCTGGGGCACACAATTCCATGACTGGCCAGAGGTCATGGTGTTTAACCGCAGCGTGCAATTGATCGGCCAGATCAACTTCCCTGGCTCAGCGTTTTCGGTGGACGTCTCAACGGACGGGCAGTACGTGGTGGGCGGCGCGAAGGCGGTTCACGCTAATCAGTTTGGCAGCGGTGGGCGCATCGAATTAATCCAGCTTCAGCCTAGCCCTACACCTACACCCACACCAACAGCAACCGCGACGGCCACGGCCACGGCGACGGCGACTCCTACACCTACCCCCACTCCCACGTCAAGCCCGCGAGCTACTCCCACACCGCGGCCTCGCCCAACACCGGCACCACGCCCATAGCTTGTTATGAAAAAGAAACGCGCTGCTCAATTCGGCTCGTTTAGCCTCCAGCTAGTCCTTTGCTCAGCGGCAGTCTGCTCGATGATCACAGGAACGCTGTTGGCTTTCTTCCATCCCGAAGCGCCAGCGAACACTTCTCATCCGGCAGCTGCCGGACTGACATTTGCCGAGCGCGTAGCTTATCAGCGCGCCATTGAAGAGGTTTACTGGCGTCACCGTTTATGGCCTACGTCAAATGCCAGTGTCAAACCGCCACTCGACAAGGTGATGTCACAGGCGGAGATCGCGAAGAAGGTTGAAGACTATCTGCGCGAGTCACAGGCGCTGGAGGATTACTGGCAGCGGTCGATCACCGCTGAACAGTTACAAGCCGAAATGGATCGCATGGCCAAGCACACCAAGCAGCCAGCGATGTTACGCGAACTGTTTGAAGCGCTGGGGAACGATCCGTTCGTGATCGCGGAGTGCCTGGCAAGACCGGTACTTTCGGAGCGTCTGTTTACGTCAGCCCTGGCGCCTCAGAAAGCCACCCTGGCAGTGAGCCAGTCGGCTAATTCTCGTAAAGCAGATAGAGCACCATCCCGTGGTTACACTCTTCCAAGGATAACGATGCCATTAAAGGGCGAAGGCACGTGCAATGATGCCTGGGCGGGTACAACCACGAACAATGCACCCAGTGCGCGATACGCTCACACCGCAGTATGGACGGGTAGCGAAATGATCGTCTGGGGCGGCTTTGATGGACAAACAACTTACTTTAATACTGGCCGGAGATACAGTCCCAGCACCGATAGCTGGACGAGTACCAGCATCATTAACGTGCCCGCAGCGCGACTTTCTCACACAGCGGTATGGACCGGCACCGAAATGATCATTTGGGGCGGATTGGGTAACGGCGGCTACCTGAATTCCGGCGGGAGATATAATCCGGGGATCGACAGCTGGACAGCCACAAGCACCACCAATGCGCCCGAAGCCCGAGAGATTCATACAGCTGTGTGGACTGGCACTGAAATGATCGTCTGGGGCGGTTTTTCTGTTAGCGGAACACTGAACACCGGCGGGAGATATAACCCGAGCACGGATAGCTGGACAGCTACGACCACTACTAGCGCGCCCGAACGTCGAGACGACCACAGAGCAGTATGGACCGGTAGTGAAATGATTGTCTGGGGTGGTGAAGACGGTCTCACCTATTTGAACACCGGCGGGAAATATAATCCCAGCCGCGACAGCTGGGTGGCCACAAGCACTATCAACGCGCCTGGGGCCCGGCACTTTCACACAGCTATTTTGGCTGGCAGCGGCGAAATGATCGTTTGGGGCGGCGCTGATTGCTGCAACTCTTTTAACACCGGCGGTAGATACAACCCCAGCACCGACAGTTGGACAGCCACCAGCACCATTAATGCCCCCACTGGCCGATCAGCTCACACGGCAGTGTGGACTGGTAGCGAAATGATTATCTGGGCAGGAGCTGCTGGCGGTCCCACGCTTTTAAACACGGGCGGTAGATACGATGCCAGCACCGACAGCTGGGTGGCCACCAGCACCACCAATGCGCCCGAAGCCCGAGCCGCTCACACGGCAGTGTGGACCGGGAGTGAAATGATTGTCTGGGGTGGGCAAGGTACCTCGCACCCTGTATTGAACACGGGAGGGAGATATTGCGGCAAATATCCGCCGCCCACGCCTACGCCATCCCCAACACCGACGATCGTAGTTACCAACACAAACGATAGCGGCCCCGGCTCATTACGTCAGGCGCTCGCCGATGCCAATGACGGTGACATAATTGGTTTTGCAGTCACGGGCACGATCGGCTTGACCAGTGGCGAATTGTTAGTGGCGAAAAACATCACCATCTCAGGGCCCGGCGCTGAGAACCTTGCGGTGAATGGGAACGCGAAGAGCAACGTATTTCACATCGCTCCTGGTCGAACCGTCACGATTTCTGGCCTAACCATTGCCAACGGATCTGGAGGCGGCATCCATAACGATCATGCGGCGTTGACACTCAATAATTGCACTATTACTGGCAACTCGTCTTCCTTTGGCGCAGGCGCTATCCACAATGACGGCGTAAACATTGGTCACGCAACGCTGCAGATAAACAACTCTTCAATTACGGACAACTCCGGGCACGGCATTTACAACGACGCGATACAGGCCGGCAATGCAACAGTAGATATAACCTACAGCATCCTTAGCAACAACTCGGGCGACGCTATTAACAACGACGCGTGGTCCTGCACGTTTTGTGGAAACGGGACGACAAGCGTTCAAATAACCAACAGTTCGATTATCGGCAATGGCGGTGCTATCTATAGCGACACTGGACGACAAAATTGCGGCGGTTCTTGCCCTGTCGCAATCTCAATCACTAACAGCACTATCAGCGGAAATGGAGGGGGAGTGCACAACTCGACCCTGTCGGATACAGTAGTGAGTAATAGTACCATCAGCGACAACGGCTTCGGCATTTACAACGATAACGGTGCGATCGCAGCGAGCGTCTATAATACCACTATGAGCAATAATGGGGTGGAGATCCGGAACTTTAACGCTCCAGTCGTCGTGGCCATGTCGCACACGATCTTCAACGTCAGCCCTGGAGGACATAGTATTGTCAATGATTTCGGCACAGTCACCTCTTACGGCTACAATATTAGCAGCGACGACGGCGGCGGCTATTTGAATGGCACCGGCGATCAAATCAACACCGATCCGCTGTTAGGTCCGTTACAAAACAATGGCGGTCCCACCTTCACGCATGCATTGTTACCGGGCAGTCCCGCTATTAACGCCGGGGATCCGAATTTTGTTGGCCCGCCTGACTACGATCAGCGTGGCCCTGGTTATGATCGCGTAAGAGGCGGTCGGATTGACGTCGGCTCATTTGAAGTGCAAAACCCTCCTCCAAGACTTGCACCAACTCCGCGTTCTCGACCTAGCCCACACCCCCGCCCGTAGCTTTGCCCACGAAAAAGAAACACGCTGCTCAATTCGGCTCGTTTAGCCTGCGGCTAGTCCTTTGCTCAGCGGCAGTCTGCTCGATGATCACGGGAACGCTGTTGGCTTTCTTCCATCCCGAAGCGCCAGCGAAAGCTTCTCATCCGGCAGCTGCCGGACTGACGTTTGCAGAGCGCGTAACGTATCAGCGAGCGATTGAGGAAGTTTACTGGCGTCACCGGATCTGGCCGAAAGAGCGCCCTGATCCAAAACCATCGCTCGATGCAGTGATGCCTGAGGCCCGACTCGAAACGAAGGTGGCAGATTATCTGCGCAATTCACAGATGCTGGAAGATTACTGGCAACGCCCAATCACTGCTGAGCAGTTACAGGCCGAAATGGAGCGAATGGCGCAACACACCAAACAGCCTGAGGTTTTGTGCGAATTATTCGAAGCGCTGGGCAGCGATCCGTTTGTCATCGGGGAATGTTTGGCTCGACCGGCACTCGCAGAACGAACGTTGGCGACTCTTTCGCCATTTAAGGAGCCATTGAGCGGTTCGCAATTCAGACCGGAAAACCAGGTGCCGAAGCGAGTAGCAGCGGTGACTGCTAGGTATTCGCTTCCGAGGATATCGACTGGGACAACTGGATGCGTTGATGATACCTGGCGGCCTAGCCCAATAGATGGCCGATCCCGTCACACGGCAGTGTGGACTGGCAGTGAAATGATCGTCTGGGGCGGAAGTGTTGCCAACGCCTTTCTTCCCCTCTATTTCAACAACGGCGGGAGATATAACCCGGCGACTGACAGTTGGACAGCTACGAGCACCGCCAACGCGCCGACTCCGCGGGACTCTCACACCGCAGTATGGACTGGCAGTGAAATGATCGTCTGGGGCGGATCCGGCAGTGTCAGCTTCTTAAACACCGGCGGGAGATACAATCCGATCACGGATACCTGGACAGCTACCAGCACCACCAACGCGCCAACGGTCAGGGCAGGCCACACGGCGGTCTGGACCGGCAGTGTAATGATCGTCTGGGGCGGGTATTTTGTCGAGATTACCAACCACTACCTGAACACTGGCGGCAGATACGATCCCGCAACGGATAGCTGGACGCCCACCAGCACCACCAACGCCCCCAGTGCGCGATCATCTCACACGGCAGTGTGGACTGGCAGTGAAATGATCGTCTGGGGCGGGCTTTTCTATGATGGTACCTACCACTTCTTGAACACCGGCGCAAGATACAATCCTGTCACAAATACTTGGATAGCAACTAACATGGTCAACGCGCCCGATGGCCGCACCTCGCACACGGCAGTATGGACAGGCAGTGAAATGATCGTCTGGGGCGGTACTAATGGCAACGTTGTAAACACTGGCGGAAGATATAACCCGGCCACCGACAGTTGGATTGCTACCAGCTCCACTAACGCGCCTGCTGGCCGATACATTCACACGGCAGTGTGGACCGGCACCGAAATGATCGTCTGGGGCGGATATAACGGCAGCGATTTGAACACCGGCGGAAGATACAATCCCAGCACGGATAGCTGGATGGCCACTAGCGCCGTCAATGCGCCGACCGGTCGATATTTTCACACTGCAGTTTGGACTGGGAGCGAAATGGTCATCTGGGGTGGGAGGGGCGACGTGGGCGGTTTGAATACTGGCGCGAGATACAATCCAATCTCCGATAACTGGGCAGAGACTAGTCCGGGGGATGTACCCTTTCCGCGAACTCAACCGACATCGGTGTGGACCGGCAGCGAAATGATCGTTTGGGGCGGCAGTTTTGCCGATAACCAGAACACTTACTACTTAAACACAGGCGGGCGATACAATCCGGCCACTGACAGTTGGGCGGCCACCAGCACCACGAATGCGCCAATTGGTAGAGTAAACCAGACGGCAGCCTGGAGCGGCAGCGAAATGATCATCTGGGGCGGCTATTACTTCGATGGGATTCAAGGCCATTTGCTCAACACAGGCGGAAAATACAACCCCATCACGGATAATTGGACAGCCACCAGCACTATCAATGCACCCTCTGAACGACGGTTTCACACGGCGGTCTGGACCGGCAGCGAAATGATCGTTTGGGGCGGATGCTGCGATGTGAACACTGGCGGGAGATATAATCCGGTCAGCGATAGTTGGATAGTCACCAGCACCGTCAACGCGCCTACCGCTCGACAGAATCATACTGCAGTGTGGACCAGCAGTGAAATGATTGTGTGGGGTGGATTTGTGAATGGCAGCTGGCTAAACACCGGAGGCAGATACAACCCCAGCACGGATTCTTGGGCGGTCACCAGCATGGCAAGCGCACCGTCTGCTCGCGAGTTTCATACGGCAGTGTGGACCGGGAATGAGATGATCGTCTGGGGTGGCGAATACGCCTATGCCCCTTTAAACGACGGTGGCAGATATGATCCCAACACGAATACCTGGGCGGCAACCAGCACCATCAATGCAGGTGCTCGATACCTTCATACGGCAGTCTGGACCGGCAGCGAAATGATCGTATGGGGCGGAGCTGGTGAGAGCGGCGCTTTGAACACCGGCGGGAGATACAATCCTAAGACCAACAGTTGGAGAGTCACCAGCACCCCCGACGCGCCGATGGCCCGATCAGAACACACGGCAGTGTGGACCGGCAGTGAGATGATTGTCTGGGGCGGCAGTTATCTTAACAGCGGCGGGAGGTATTGCGCGCAAACTGGCTTCACGCCCACACCAACACCCACAGTAACAGCAACTCCGACAGCTACATTTACTCGTACGCCCACTCCGACGCCTACAGCTAGCCCAACAGCAACTGCTACACCGACAGCGACACCCAGGCCGACGCCGACACCAAGAATTACGCCAACCCCAAGGTCGCGCCCAACCCCAGCACCACGCCCGTACCTTTAGCCTATGAAAAAGAAACACACTGTTCACTTCGCGCCGGCCCGCCACAGCCTCTCGACGCGCCGTAGCCTTGCGCGAAGGCTGGTTGGCGAAAGCGGGTTCTTTAATCTCCGCACCTCAATCACACTTCTTATTTGCACAGCGGCAGCCTGTTCGGTGTTAGCTGGAGCCCTGCTGGCTGTTTTCCGTCCGGAGACGCAGCCGAACGTTTCCCATCGACCACTGACATTTGGAGAGCGCGCAGGTTATCAGCGAGCGATTGAAGAAGTTTACTGGCACCATCGCATCTGGCCCCGCAACCGCGGGGAGCGCCCCGATCCCAAACCATCGCTTGATGTGGTGATGTCTCAGGCGCAGCTGGAAAAAAAAGTCCAAAACTATCTCCGCGAGTCACAGGCGCTCGAAGATTACTGGCAGAAGCCGATCGCTCCCGAGCAGCTGCAAGCCGAGATGGAGCGAATGGCCCGCAACACAAAACAGCCGGAAGTCCTGCGGGAACTGTTTGAGGCTCTTGGAAACGATCCATCTGTTATTGCTGAGTGCTTGGCCAGGCCGGTGTTAGCGGAACGCTTGGTCGCCGATTTATCCGCCCACGAGAAAGGCCAGCGTTTTGCCTTGCTACGAACCCAAGTCTCCGGGAGCAAATTTAGTATCACAACGTCAGGCAAAGCTACCTATACTCTTCCAGAGATTGATCCGTGCACCGACGACACGTGGACGCCAACCAGCCTCACCAATGCTCCCACTGCCCGAGAGGGTCACACTGCAGTCTGGACTGGCAGTGAAATGATCGTCTGGGGCGCAACCAACGATAGCACCGGCGGGAGATATAATCCGACCACCGACAGTTGGACAGCGACTAGCACCACCAACGCCCCCACTGCCCGATCGTACCACACCGCAGTTTGGAGCGGCAGCGAAATGATCGTCTGGGGCGGCCTGGCGCCTGGCAGTCTTCTGAACACCGGCGGGAGATACAACCCAACTACCGACACTTGGACGGCTACAACGACTACCGGCGCACCCGCTGAACGATACCTTCACACGGCAGTCTGGACAGGCAGCGACATGATTGTCTGGGGCGGATTTGAAGGTTTCCCTTCCCCCGGGGATACAAACACTGGCGGAATATACAATCCCAGCGCCGATAGCTGGACAGCCACCCCCACCACTAACGCGCCCACTGCCCGACAGCAACACACTGCAGTGTGGACCGGCAGTGCAATGATTGTCTGGGGCGGAACCAACGATAGCACCGGCGGCAGATACAGTGCTGGCAGTTGGACAGCCACCAGCACCAACAATGCGCCCGCTCCCCGACTTGATCACACGGCGGTCTGGACCGGCAGCGAAATGATCGTCTGGGGCGGAAGCTCTTTCAACACCGGCGGGCGATACAACCCCAGCACGGACAACTGGGTAGCCACCAGCACCGCTAATGCCCCCGAGGGTCGAGGGAGGCACACGGCAGTGTGGACTGGCAACGAAATGATCGTCTGGGGCGGAATTGACGGCACCGAATTGAACACCGGCGGCAGATACAACCCCGGTGCAGACAATTGGACAGCCACTAGTACCACCAACGTGCCCGACCGAAGGGAGTGGCACACCGCAGTCTGGACGGGGACTGAAATGATCGTCTGGGGCGGACTTAACTCCACCGTGTTGTTCAATACCGGCGGAAGATACTGCGCGCAACCTGGCGCACCAAGTCCAACTCCCACTGCGACCCCTTGCGCTTCGGTCGATGCCTGGACCGAACAGGCCTCCTATCCCATCGCCACCTCCGGACACGCCGTGGTCTCAGTAGGTGGCAACGTTTATAGTTTCGGCGGCATCGTCAACAACACCGCGATCGCGAACGCTTACAAGTACACACCCGCGAATAATACCTGGACGCCCATTGCCTCGCTTCCGGCGCCGCGTGGCTGGTTCAGCGGCACAAGTGATGGCACCTATATCTATCTGCTAGGCGGCGTGGACCAAAACTTCAACACCACGGCAACGCTTTGGCGCTATGACCCGGCCACCAATACCTATAATACGAGCCTGCCCTCTTATACCATCCCCACCTACTTCCACGCCTCCGCTTACCTCAACGGCAAAATCTATCGCATCGCAGGGGCCGCTATCGGCACCGATTTTCACGTCGAGGTTTACGATATTGCCACAAATAGCTGGTCGATGGCTGCAAACTACCCATTTGCCAATCACAACCTGATGGCAGTAACCCTGGGCAACTATATTTACGCGGGCGGTGGCAACGCCTCCCCTGACAAAACCTGGCGCTACGATCCAAGCACCGACACTTGGGACGATGCGGCAGTCGCCGATCTGCCGGCGGGCCGCTCGTCTGCGGCTTCCGGAGCCTACAATGGCAGGTGGCTGCTTGCAGGAGGCGACGTCAACTTCGCCATTAGCAATAGCGCGATCGCTTGGGATCCGGCTACCAACACTTGGAACAACCTGCCAAATATGGTACAGGCCCGCGACAACCTCGAAGGGGCGACAGCGGGGCAATCCTTCTACGCCGTCGCAGGCGACTCCGCCCCTGGCACTCCTACCAACGATAACCAGCAGTACACCGAAACCTGCACTACGACGACACCAACACCGACGCCGACAACGACGGCAAGTCCCACGCCGACTGCAACACCCACGGCCACACCTACGCCGACGGCCAGTCCGACTGCGACAGTGACGCCAACTCCCACATCCACACCGACTTCAACGGCAACTCCGACAGCTACGGCTACTTCGACCCCGAGACCTTCACCGACGCCGAGATTCGCGCCGACGCCGAGGTCGCGTCCCACGCCGCCACCGCGCCCGTAGCTGTAGCTTGAGTTGAAGTTTCAGCGGAGATAGAAGGCACCCCTCGGCGAGTGAGAGCCTGCCGTGTTATCACCACGCAGCCGAGTGCTCAAACCATTGACCAATTACCAGTCAAAAGCGGTGCGAAGACGCCCCGCACTCCAAAGGCACTTCGTGCGAAAACGTTCAAGGTAGCGGATTCTGTTTCGCGAAGCTTTGGGAGTGCGCACGCGTCCTCGCGTCGCTTTCGAATCGGATCACGCCCTGCGCAAGTTGAAGCGGGGCGAGGGTGTTCATCGCTGCTACTTTAGCGCGCGACCCACGCGATTCAGGCCTTCGGCGAACATTTCGCTGTTCACGCCCATGCCGATGCGGAAATGATCAGGCATTTCAAAAAAGCGACCAGGAACTACTGACGTTTCGAAGTCCGATCGCAGCCGCTCCAGAAAGGCGTCCGCGTTCCCATTGCGTAACCGTGGGAATGACGTCGTGCCCCACTCTGTCGAAACGGCAGAAAGGCTTGATTGTTGCTTGAGAAAAGCGCGAAGCAATTTGCGATCGGCGTCCACGATGCGGCGGCCTCTTTCGCGAAGAAGATTCAGGTGTTGGAATGCGGCGACGCTGAGAACTTCGCCAGGATAAACCGGCGTCGCGCCGTAAAGATCATTCAATCGGCGCATCTTCCACGCGAGATCAGGTTGCGCCAGAATCCAGCCGCATCGGAGACCGCTCACGCCGTAAACTTTCGTCAAACCGCTCGTCGCCACGAACTCCGGCCCGAGGTGGAATGATGTTCGCGGCGTGTTTTCGTAAACTGCATCCAGATAAACTTCATCGACGAGCACGAGGGCGCCGATGCTGTGCGCGATGTCACCGATTTCGCGCAGAACCGGCTCTGGCGTGAACGCGCTCGTCGGATTATGAAGATTTGTTATCACGATGAGGCGCGTCTTCGGCGTGATGCAGCGGCGAACGTCCACTGGATCAATCGCCCAGCCGTTTTCTTCACGGCGCCGAAAGCGTTTCACGTTTGCTTGAAGATATTGCGCAATGTCGAGAATCGGACCGTATGCCGGGTGCTCGATTAAAACTTCGTCGCCAGGTTCGATGATTGCAGCCATGGCGAGATGATTGGCCATCGAAGTGCCGGCAGATTCCACGACGCAGTCGGGATCGACGCCGTGATGCGCAGCGATCGCTTGCTGCAACGGCGCGTAGCCGTAGCTGTTATCGCCGTTGATTTCCAGTTCCTTCAGATCAATCGGCAGCTCGCGAAAAGGAAATGGAGCCACGTCGCTCGTCGCGAGATTAAACCGCGCGCGGCTCTGCGTCTTAGACCAATGCATGTAATCGGAATGCTTGTGTCTCATACTGTTCTGGGAAGATTTTGTTGCCCAAGAATCACACGAATTAGCGCGAATCGAGGAAGATTTAGCACGAAGTGCTTTTGGGAGCGTCCGCGCAGCGCTTTTTGCCCAGCGCCGCGTGGTGGTCCAAAGCGACACGAGGACGTGTCGCACTCCCAAAGCTTCGGAAAATAAAGCAGAACTTCTTTCCCATTCGCGTTCATTTGCGTGATTCGTGGGCTATTACGAGAGGAAGCGATGATGGCGCTAAGATCAGTTCGTAAATTCGAAATTCGGGCGTCGACTCGATGATCTTTGCGTTGTTGGTTAAGTACGCAACGAATTCTGGATACGACTGCGGCCACCAAAAAGTATTCCTGGTGAAAACAAAATGCGTGGCTCCTCGGCGCCGCAACCGCTCAAGATTCTCGATTGCCTGCTCGCTGTCGTCTGGAGTGCCGTTGTAAATCGCGTCATTCTCGGGAAAATGCCAGCCCTTGCGCTCGGCATAGTAAAAGATGGTCGGATCGCCCATGTCCGCGGCTACGATCAACGCATCGGGTGGTGTCACTCTTTTTAACTCCAAACCGGCATCGCGAAGTTGCGCCGCAGATGATTGGTATAACGGTTGAACGCACCAAAACGCAAGAGTTGTGAACGAACTCACGAGTAGAACCGACAAAGTCACCACGATGACACGCGAAGAAGTTTTCGAGCCGACAAACGCGCAAGCGGCGCCTGCAAACGCGGCGGCGATCGGTGCGAGCGGGAGTTGATACCACAGATGGCGATTGCCGTAGCCGACGGCGATGACGAAAAGGACCATCGCAACCAGCCACCAATGAAAAAATCGCGCGTATTTCGATCTCGGCGCAACGAGCAAGCCGATCAGCGCCATGAATGAGAGAAGCGGCGTGAGGCTGGAAGTCAGGGTCTGTTGCGCAATGTGCCAGTACCACGCGAAACTCTCGACTCGAATCCCGCCGGCCCCGAAGAAGTGATGAGGATAAAATCTCTCTGCTATTTGATGCGCGTGCCAGTACCAGATCGCGGATGGTAGCAGCGCTATCGCCGCGAATGCGATCAGCTGTAGCGGCGCTCTATGAGCGCCGAAATTCAAGGAAGGACGATCTCCAGATCGCCCCGGCAGTTTTGAAAACCGCCGCTCCTTGTTTCGTCGGCGGTCACAGACCGCCGCTACAAGAATGTACACCAGCGGCGCGACAATAACGATGCTCGTGATCTTGATCAGGAACGACAGCGAAATCGCGATGGCGGCGACGAAGAATGACCACGATTCACCATGCTGGACCGAGCGCAGACAAAAATATAACCCGACAATCGCGAAGCTAAGCGACGGGACGTCCGGCATGAATGAACGACCGGCGAAAATATTTAGTGGCGCAAAACAATAAAAGAAAGTCGCCCAGACCGCTGCCGTGCTTCCAAAGATCTCGCGAACGAGCAAAAAGAAGAATGGCAACGAAACCGCGAACAAAATGACCGCCTGAATTCGCCCGATCCATTCGTGCACACCCGCAAACTTGTAGCAAACCGCCGCGATGAAGGGCAAAATTGGAAATTCCGTTCCGACATAACCGGGCGCGTTGCCTGCCCAATCGATTTGCGGATAGCCGAAACGAAATCCGTTTTGCAAAAAATTCCGCGCGATCGCTGCAACGTCGCTTTGTCGCCAACTCCAGTGATCGACGTAAGCCTGATTAATGAAAATCAGCCGCGCCGCCACCGCGAGAAGGCAGATTACAAATACGATCTTCGGCGCTGCATGTGTAGCCGTCGCCCTGCGGTGGACGTCCGCTGGGCTTGCTGCCGGTGTCAATGCGGCGTTTTCCACAGGAAAACGGCTACAGTGGACGCGCCGGGATATCCCCATCCCGCAAGCGTCTTGACAGGTGAGGTAAAGTCAATCGGGTACAGTACTCGGGCAGGAAGCGCTCACATGAAATCAATAGCTCGTGTTTGTTCTCCGGCGCGCGCCAGATGTTTTGCGCTGGCGCTCGTTGTGGCACTTGGGCTCGGTGCAGCGCGCGCACAGAATGAACCGGTCCTCGTGCCTGACGCTGTCGATTATCAGAAGTTACTGCCGATTCTGCCGGAGCCGCCATCGGGTTGGACTGCCGATAAGCCGGAAGGCTCAACCGAAGATGTAGGCGGATTCAGGATCACAAACGTGCATCGCGACTATCGCAAGGGCGAAGGAGAAAAGGCGCCGAGCACCGCGATTAGCATCCTCGATTCAGTTGCGAACCCTGATTATGTCAGCGCTACGACCGAAGCGTGGAAGAGCAACAGCGACACCAGCGAAGGTTACGCCAAATCGGTAAACATTGATGGCAAGCCCGGTTTCGAAACATTCGAAAAAGACACCCGCCACGCTGCTCTGTGGGTGATGATCGCCGATCGCTATTTCGTCCAGATAGAGTTGCAAAACCAGGAGCCCGGCGAATTGCAAGAGTGGATCAAGCGCATGGATCTCAAAAGGCTGGCCGCGATCAAGTGACAAGCGCAGCTTGTCATCCTGAGCGGAGCGAAGGATCTCGGGAATCCGAAAATTGCTGATCATTTCTTTTCCGCCTCGCGCAGCATCGGCACAAAGCGAACCGGCAGCGTGGCGCTTTCTTTCAACTGCCCGTTTTTCTTTTCGAGCAGATAAAGCTGCTGGGCGAATCGTTCGCCAACGGGAATGACCATGCGCCCGCCGTCTTTGAGTTGGTTAACAAGCGGTTGTGGAACCTTCTCCGGCGCGCAGGTCACGATGACCGCGTCGAACGGCGCCTCTTCGGGCCAGCCTTCGTACCCGTCGCCTACCTTGATATGCACGTTGTTGTAGCCCAAGCGTTGCAGTGTCGCTTCTGCGCTTTTCACCAGCGGTTCGACGATATCGATCGTGTAAACGTCTGCCACGAGCTCGGCTAAAATCGCCGCCTGATAACCCGAACCGGTCCCGATTTCTAAGACTCGGTCGCTCGATTTCGGTCGCAGTTGCTCCGTCATGAACGCAACGATGTATGGCTGCGATATCGTCTGGTCGTAACCGATGGGCAACGGCCCATCTTCGTACGCGTCGGCGCGCGCATCCGCTGGAACAAACTCCTCGCGCGGCACCTTTGCCATTGTTGCGAGCACGCGTTCGTCCCTGATACCGCGCAGTTTCAACTGTTGCTCCACCATCCGCTGGCGCTGCGCCGCAAAATCGGCAGCCGTCGGGGCCTGTTGGCCGCAGCCCGTCGTAGCGATCACAGCGAAAAGCAGATACTGCGCGACGATTCGCATTTGCCGAAAGATAACGCCGCATGTGGAGTCACGAAAGCGGCGGGAGCTGCGTGTTCGAGGCTAGTTCTAGCGCACCGCCGTAACGGCATTCATGTGACGCAGGCGATTGGCCAGAATTTTCATCACATGCGTCGCAAAATGCGGCGTCTGCTGAACGAGAAAATGAAACCGGCGCCGGTCGATTTGCGCCAGCTTGGCGGGACTCTTCGCGACGGCATTCGCCGTGCGGGGACTGTCATCAATCAGCGCCATTTCACCAAGAAGGGCTCCCGGGCCCGCAGTCTCGAGGACGAAATCACCAAGGAAAATATCGATTTCACCTTCCAATAAGACGTACATCTTGTCGCCTTTCTCGCCTTCCCGGAACAAGAAATCGCCTGCCGCAAGCTGCAGCGTGTCGGTTTCTTTACGAAAAAGCTCCGCAGGATTCATGGGCGAAAATCAACTGCTCGCAGCTATAGAGAGAAGCGCGACCACTGCCAAGTTACAATTGTGTGACAGACGGTTCCGCCATCTCTGGAGCAAATTCCTTTCCTTCGTAAGCTTCGTGGTTAATTTCACCGGCCTTGCATGGATGAGGAACGCAAAACTCCTGAGATGCGCGCGCAAATGACGGACATCGAACGGCTCCGTCATTCGGCGTCGCATGTACTAGCCACGGCGATTTTGAAAATCTGGCCGGAAGCGCAATTCGCTGCCGGGCCGCCTGTGGAGAACGGTTTTTATTACGATGTCGATCTTCCTCATCGGATCTCACCCGATGATTTCGACAAGATCGAGGCGGAAATGAAAAACGAGATCAAAGCCAACCATCCATTCGAACGTATCGAGGTTTCGAGGGATGAAGCATTGGATCTTGGCAAAAAGGGACGGCTCGCAGCGCTAAGCGAACGTTCCGAGCCAAGCAAATTCAAGCTCGACATCATCGAAAACATTCCGCCGGACGAAAAAATTTCATTCTATCGCAATGGCGACTTCATCGATCTCTGCGCCGGTCCCCACGTCATGCGCACGGGAAACATCGGCGCGTTCAAGCTGACCACCGTCGCCAGCGCGTATTACAAGGGCGACGAAAAGAATCCGCAGTTGCAGCGGGTTTACGGCACGGCGTTCAAAACGAAGAAGGAACTCGATGACTACTTCGCCATGCTCGAGGAAGCGAAGAAGCGCGATCATCGCAAACTCGGACGCGACCTCGAACTATTCGTGTTCGACGATGACGTGGGCCCGGGTTTGCCAATGTTTTTGCCGCGCGGCGCAGTCATCGCCGAAGAACTGGAAAAGCTAGCCAAAGAAACCGAGTTCGCCGCCGGCTATCAGCGCGTGCGCACACCTCACATCGCTCGCGAAAGTTTATACAAAAAGAGCGGTCACCTCCCCTACTACGCCGAGTCAATGTTTCCGCCGATGGCCGTGCGAAAAGACGAAGAACATCGGCTTTTTTGGGAGCAATGGGAGGCGCGACAAAACGAGGCACATGAAATGGCAGTGAAAGCTTTTATGCCGGACCTCAATGAACCGGGAGTGCGCGAACGAATCCGCAAAATGGATCAACGGGAGATCAACCAGTTCATCGAGCAGCGGATTGTCAAAATGGGCCAAGAAGCCGCGAACACCTTCAACAAGGCTGCGATCGATAATCTCATCCCTACTCTGATGATGACGCAGGTAGCCCCAATCGAGGATCGCTACTACCTCAAAGCGATGAACTGCCCTCATCATCACAAATTGTTCGCGGCGTTGCCGCGCAGTTACCGCGATCTGCCGTTACGCCTGGCGGAGTACGGGACGGACTATCGCTACGAGAAGAGCGGCGAACTGTTCGGACTCATGCGCGTGCGCTCACTCCAGATGAATGATGCCCACCTTTACATGACGCCTGAGCAATTTGAGTCGGAGTTCAATGCCGTGAACGAAATGTATTTGAACTATTTTAAGCTTTTTGGGATCGACAAATATCTGATGCGCTTCTCGACGCACGACCCCGCGAAGCTCGGGCAAAAATTTGTCGATGAACCGGAGCTTTGGAAAAAGACCGAAGAGATGACGCGGAACGTTCTAAAGAACTCCGGGATCAATTATGTAGAAGTGCCGAACGAAGCGGCCTTTTACGGGCCGAAGATCGACGTGCAAGCGTGGAGCGTGATCGGACGCGAGTTTTCCATCGCGACCAACCAGGTCGATTTTGCGCAACCGCGCAGTTTTGATCTTCGCTACAAGGACCGCGATAACATCGACAAGATTCCGATCTGCATCCACCGCGCGCCGCTTGGTACGCATGAACGTTTCATCGGATTTTTGATAGAGCATTATGCCGGCAATTTCCCGCTCTGGCTCGCGCCCGAACAGGTGCGCATCCTCACAATCGGCGATGATGCGAAGCTACTCGAATACGCGCGATCGATTCTTAAAGAGCTGCGTGCTCATCAAGTCCGCGCAGAAATCGATGAAAGCAACGACAAGATCAACGGCAAAATTCAGCGCGCGGAACAAATGAAAGTCCACACCATGTTCGTGATTGGAAAGCGCGACATGGAAGCCGATGCAGTGAGCGTTCGCGTCCACGGCAAAGGAAATCTCGGCGCAAAACCGCGCGCCGAAGCCATCCCAGAACTCTTGGAGTCTATCAAAGACCGCCGCGCCAATTGAGCTCCTGGATGGAGCTCAGGGAAGTTTATTCTTTCGGCAAGCTGGAGGCGATTGGCGGGCGCGCTTTGTGCCAGTCCGTGCTTTGCTCGTAGGCGTGCGCGATTTGCAAAATCCGCGCTTCATCCCGCGGTTTGCCTAACAACTGCAAACCGATTGGCAGACGATGTCCGTCCAGTTCGGCGAAACCGCATGGCACGCTGATTCCGCAAATGCCGGTGAGGTTGGCTGCGATGGTGAAAATGTCGGCGAGATACATTTGCAACGGATCGTCAACGCGTTCGCCTAACTTGAATGCTACCACGGGGGACGTCGGCGAGATTAAAGCATCAACCCTCTCAAAAACGCTGGCGAAATCGCGGCGAATCAGCTCGCGCACTTTTTGCGCCTGCAAATAGTAGGCGTCGTAGTAACCGGAGCTCAAAACGTAAGTGCCAAGAATGATCCGCCGTTTTACCTCCGGTCCGAAACCTTCCGCACGCGTGCGGCCATAAAGATCGAGCACGTCTTTAGGATTTTCAGCGCGATACCCGTAACGCACGCCATCGAAGCGAGCGAGGTTCGCGGAAGCTTCAGCGGTGGCAATAATGTAATAAACCGCGACCGCACACTCAGTGCTGGGCAACGAGACCTCAACAATTTCCGCTCCCAGCGAATCGAGCTGTTTCACCGCGGCATCGATTGCACCTTGCACCTGCGGATCGATTCCTTCAATCATGTATTCCTTGGGCACGCCCAACCGGACGCCGCGCAAATCATTTCCGAGCATCGCTATGTAATCCGGCACGGGCTCGTTGAGGGATGTGGAATCTTGCGGGTCATGACCTGCGATAGCGTTCATGATCAGCGCAGCGTCGCGCACAGTCTTTGTTACCGGTCCAATTTGATCGAGCGATGACGCAAACGCCACAAGGCCGAAGCGAGAAACCCGGCCGTAAGTTGGCTTGAACCCGACGACACCGCATAGCGCAGCCGGTTGCCGAATCGAACCGCCAGTGTCGGAGCCAAGCGCGCCGAAGGCTTCATCTGCGGCAACGGCTGCTGCCGAACCGCCACTGGATCCTCCCGGCACACGCGACAGATCCCACGGATTGCGCGTCGATTTCACCGCGGAATTTTCCGTGGACGAGCCCATGGCGAACTCGTCGAGGTTGGTCTTGCCGAATGGAATCGCGCCCGCTGCGCGCAGTTTTTGAACCACCGTGGCGTCGTACGGCGCGCGATAACCGTTCAAGATTTTCGACGCGCACGTGCACGGCTGACCCATCACATTGATGATGTCTTTGATCGCAATCGGAATGCCGCCGAGAGGAAGATCGACGTTCGCGTGTTCCGCCTCTTTCATCGCAGCTTCGATGCCGAGTGAAAGATATGCGCCGATGTCTCCATCGACTGCTTCGATGCGCTCTCGCAAAGCGTCGATTACTTCGCGCGACGAAACTTCGCGGCGACGCAACAGCGATTGCAGACCGGCGATGCTCACCGCCGTCAACTCGTTCCCGATCATTCCACTACTTTCGGGACGACAAAAAGGCCGTTGGACTGCCGGGGCGCGTTACTCAACGCCTGCTTCGCTGTGAACCAGTCACGCGGCGCGTCGGCGCGCAACACATTAAAAACCGGAAGCCCATGCGCGGCTGCGTCAACGCCAGTCACGTCCACCTGGCGAAGTTTTTCGACATACTCGAGCACGTCTTCGAGTTGTCTCTGGAAGATTTTCGCCTCGTCTTCTGACAGATTGATCCGCGCCAGCCTTGCGACGTACGCGACATCGAGATCTGAATTTCCAGCCATATCAGGCGCTCACGGATGCAAATGGCTTATGAGCAACATGACCGCGACTCCTAACGCGACTAAAAGAATCAGAAAGACGATCCGCCCTTGCCGACGCTCTTTCCGCATTGCACGAGGCCGCCGGGCCCTTCGATCTGCGTCAAGCACCTGCGGGGCGTCCATTGCGATTGAGATGTGAAATCGCCTTTCGACAACATTGTTGGTTGCGCTGCGAGCCGGCTTTCGCGGTGAAGATTTGTTTGGCGCAGGCGCCCGCGATTGCGTGACGATGCGCTGCAGGCTTTCGACCTTCTCGCGCAACTGCGCCTCTTGTTGCGCTATTTCTTGTTTCTTTCGGTGAAGCGGCTGGGCCGGTTTGCGCGAACGCCGAAACATCCCCATCACCGGCTGGCCAGCCAAGCAAAGATGGCGATGGCAATGACGCCAAAGAGGATCAGCGGCAAACTAAGCGCGAGGCCGATCTGCAACCACTCGGAAAATGACCGTCCATCGGTGTTTTCGTAAGCACCCGGGGCGGCATCGGGCAATGACTGCTCGCCGTTACCGCTGCCGGCTGCCTGCAATCGGCTGCGGTGTTCGTTGTACTCCGTGCGGGCGTCGTCCACCGTGCTTAACGCGCGGCTCAGCTCCTTGTGCAAATCCGATGGATTCCAGTTCCTCGGATCGATCGCTTCGACCACTTCCAAATGTTGGGCGAAACTTTCGCGGGCCACACGGATTTGCTCCAGCCTACTCTGCGCGTTGTACGCTTCGCGTTCGAGCACAACTAGCGCGCGCGTCAGCTTATCAGTCATTTCGCTCCGGCCCTGTTCCAATTCGTCCTGCCGCCGGCTTAGCTCTTCCAGTTCGCGTTTTTGCTTCTCGATCTGCTCCTGCTGGCGCTTCAGTTGGAGGAGTTGTTCCTGCGCTTTTTGCACCTGATTATCCAGATGCTCGGCAGACGGCTCTTCCTCGGTCAGGTGCAGCATTTGTTCAAGCGGTCGAGGGTTTTCTGCCATTGCAATCGCGTCGCCGTCCAGGTTAGTCCTAGCGGACATTAAGTGGCTCAATCGAGATTTCCAGAGATTTCCACCGATGGCGCGCAAAATTTTTCGAAAAGAATGATGCAAGGAGCAACGGCTTGGGCAGCCGTCGATTCTTAAACGTGACGACTGGGAAGCCATTATTTCCTTGTGTCAGCGCCCCGGCATCATCTCTAGAAGGAAACCTCTGAAATATTCGGTTTCAGGGATGGTCGGCAGAACGGGATGATCCGGCGCCTGCTCGAACCGCCGCAAACGTCGCGCTGAACGACGCGCATCCACAAGCGCGTCGGTGATTGTTTGCAAAAATGCTCCGTGGTCCACGTGATGCGAGCAGGAGAACGTCGCCAGCAAACCATCTTTCGATAAGAGCTTGAACGCACGCATGTGCAGTTCCCTATAGCCGCGTGACGCATCGCGCAGGCCGCTCTTGGTCCTCGTAAACGAGGGCGGGTCGAGAACAATCAAATCATACTGTGCGCCTGCTTTTTCGGCTCCGCGCAGGAATTGAAATACATCCTGCTGCACCCAGTGGACTTTTAGCTCGTTGCGCGCAGCATTTCTTTTCGCCGCGGAAATGTTATCGGAATTTTCTTCGATACCGGTTACCTCCGTTGCTCCTGCCAGCGCACAGGTCAACGCAAATGCTCCCTGGTTTGTAAAGCAATCCAGCACGCGCCGGTCGCGAGCGTAATGCGAGACGATTCCGTAATTGTGCTTTTGATCGAGATATAAACCGGTCTTATGTCCGCGCAAAAAATCGACTTCGAGCTCCACACCTTCGACTTCGATCGTGATTTGCGATGAAGTTCCGCGCAGAACGCCGCTGCGTAATTCCAATCCCTCCGCCTTGCGAACCGGCGCGTCGTTTCGCTCGACAATAACGATGTCGCCGAAGAGTTCGACCATTGCGGCCGTGATCAAATCCTTTCGCACATCCATCGCCAACGTGAGCGTTTGCAGCACGAAATTGTTCCCGTATCGATCGATGATCACGCCTGGAAGACCGTCGCTTTCGCTCCACACCACGCGGCGCAACTTTGCATCGATCTTTCGCCGGTCCCGGTATTCGGAAGCCTGCTCGATGCGGCGCAGGAAAAAATCCTGATCGAGGTCCTGCCTTCGTCGCGAGAAACGGCGCGCAACAATTTGCGATTTCGAATTGTAAATGGCGCTCCCGATCAAATGGTCTTTGCCGTCCTTAAGCGAAATCACATCGCCATCCGCGGGATTTCCGAAAACCTTGAGCACTTCGCTGGAAAACACCCAGTCGTGTCCATGCAAAATTCGCGCACGCGGTTTGATGACGATGCCTGCCATAAAAGAGGAATGCTCGCGCAATCTTAGCGCGCGGTTCGAGACTATGGAGGCGCTGTTTCGCTCAGGCGCTGCGGATCCACCTTGAACACGGCGAACTCGGAATTTTCAAACACCTTTGATAGGTTGGCCGGTATCGTCGCAGGAATACCTTCTGTTTGCTTGTTAACGACGACGTATCGCACATTTGCGTCCTGCAATAAGCCGTCCTCAACTTTTCCCAATCGCCATTCGTTCCAAAACTTCTTTTCCGCGGTCTCCCTGTGCGTGTACTCGCTTCGTGCAACCAAACCAATAGCAAAATAGCCGACCGGCACCCGGCATTTAGTCAATCCGAGGACCGGTGCGATCAGGTTGTCCGCAGTCAATACCACATCACCCGGGTGCGCATCGGTCTGCAGAAAATCCATGGCCGCCAACGTTTGCAGATCGTAAGTTAACAACTCTCTACCGAAAGGTTTCCCGGCTCCGAAGAAATGATCCGGATCGCGCCAAACCAGGAAGTGCTGCACCGTCGCAGGGAAGCTGAGCCCTGCTGCAGTAACCATTATTCCTCCTGTGGCGAGTGCAGGATAAATTCCTCGCCTGATAGCCCATTGGTAGAACGTTTGAAAAACCTCAACTGCAAAAATCCATGCCACGTATTCGCTCTGTACCAGAAACGTGCTGCTGATTGGGTTGTATCGAAAAGTCCATCCTGCCGGCGTAAAGCTGCACGTGAGCGCGATCAGCACGCCGATCACCACGAAAATCCCGAGCAAGAACCGGAGAGCGCCCTCTGGTCTTGGGCGGAATATTGCGGTGAGGATTGCAGGAACGCCAATGACGCGGAGCCCAAGACAACCCACAAGGTAAATTGGCAGCGCTACAATCACGAAAGCAACCGGGCCGCTCAACCACTTGCCCAATCCAAGGGTCTGCATCGCATGCGAGACGTAAAGCCACGGCTCGAATTTTGTTACGATCTGTCCGCCGCTCCTGTTCTTGAGCAACACCCAGCAAACCAGAGGAATCGCCCCAATAGCTGTGCATGCGGCGATTTTAAATAAGTCGGCTTTGGAAAAGATAATGAGATAAACGACAGCAGCCAATGCCAGGCTGCACATGAGCTGCCCCGCCATTAGCATCTTGACCTCGATCAACGCGACAAACAGCAGCGCAGCGAGGAAAAGCCATGCTCGGCTGCGCTCGCGCATATAACAATCAAGACAGAATAACCCCGAAAAGAGAACTCCCAGTCCAGGCAGAATTGGATTGGTAAAGAAGAGTGTGACAACTGCCGGCGCGCTAAAGTAACGGAGAGACCAGTCACCTTTTTCATTCAGCAGCAACCCCGGAATAAACGAAAAGTCTGCGCCGAAAAAAACGAGAAATACGACGAGGGCGGCGAAGTATCCCGACCGCAGCCAATTTCTTGAGAAGCAGAAAACGCTCAGCATCGACAGACCGACGAACAAAGTCGGGACAAAACGGACCGTAAGATCACGGGTGTTCAGACCGGTTGCCCTCGCGAACATAGCAACCGCAAGATCCATTCCGTAATGATACGAGAGCGGGTGACCGGCAAAGAGTGGTGCTTGCGGAGGTACGGTGTGCGTCAACTCGTTAGCGATCGCAATATGAAACAGCACATCGGTACCGGATAGACGCGCATCGTGCCATCCGGCTGCCATGTAAAATTGGTATAATAGAGGGGCAAAAATGCTAATGCGATGATGGCAAGAATCAGAACTCCGGCTAAAACAAGTACGGACCTGTCGCGCGACGGCGTCGCGCTTCCTTGGGAAAGTGTCTCAAGGCTGGCAGAATTGCTTAAAAGCGATCTGCGTTTGCTGTTGTGGAGCCAAACACAAACGCCGGCAGCGGTCACCGGCCAAACGAGATAGAAACGTCCCTGGTGAGCAAACGTCATTAACCAGTAAACAAGGCCGCTCAGCACCAAGCCCAGAACACAAGCCAAAGTCACGTCTTCCAACGGGGTCAATGCCCGCTTAAGCGTAATTAGCAGCAGTTTGCCTGGCACATATGCCAGTAAAATGACAGCGACAAAAAAGAGGCATGTGCCGAAGAAGATTTGCATCGCTGAATTAAACTTGCACCGCCTGACCGGGAACAGACTAGCTCATCTGGCAAACCGTCAGGCAAGGCAAAATGGCGATATCACGAGCGTTGCTTTGACGAACTGCCGGTTGTCTCATACTGTCGGAGGCTTTGCTGAACATGGACTCAGCGTTGCAATCTCCCGAGCGGCGTTCGATTTCCGTAGTCACGCCAGTTTACAATGGTGAGGCTTCCATAGCTGAGTTGTGCCGACGTGTAGGTGAAGTGTTGCCACTGGTCGCGACGCAATATGAGATCATCCTGGTTAACGACGATAGCCGGGACCGAAGCTGGGAGATAATTTCTGAACTGTGTTCGCGGTCGACGAATGTGCGCGGATTGAATCTGATGCGCAACTATGGCCAGCATAACGCGCTGCTCTGCGGCATTCGGGCGGCGCAGTACGATGTGATCGTGACGATGGATGACGATCTGCAGCACCCGCCCGAAGAAATCCCGCGACTGCTCGAACAACTGGAACAGGGATTCGACGTCGTTTATGGCACGCCTAAAGAACAACAGCATGGGTTTCTGCGCGTTCTCGCGTCACGAATCACGCGGCTGGCTCTGAGTATGGCCATTGGAAGAGAACTGGCGAAAAACGTTAGCGCTTTCCGTGTGCTCCGCACCCGATTGCGCGACGCATTTGCAGAGTATCAATCTCCGTTTGTTTCTATCGATGTGCTGCTTACCTGGGCAACGACTCGCATCGGTGCGATAACTGTCGGTTTCGAGCCACGTCGCTCTGGAACTTCAACTTACACGTTTAGGAGGCTGTTACGCCATGCACTTGACATGATGACCGGCTTTAGCACTCTGCCGTTGCAGCTTGCGAGCCTGATTGGGTTTAGCTGCACGTTACTTGGCATTGCGGTTTTTCTTTATGTCTTCGTCCGTTACTGCCTGGAGGGAAGTGTGCCGGGATTTCCGTTTCTCGCGTCGATCATTGCGATTTTTTCCGGCGCGCAGCTTTTCGCATTGGGAGTGATAGGGGAATACCTCGCCCGCATGCATTTTCGGACGATGAATCAACCGCCATATGCTGTTCGTGACATTGCTGCAGCGGAAAATTCAAAGACGCAAAGCCCATAATGATCGTACGACTGGATTTGCCGGCGATCCATGACCTGCGCGTAGCGTTACCGCGTTTTGCTCGTGTTCCCCTGGCTCATTTGCATCATCTGAATTCCGAGCAGCGTCGGGCCTACTGGCTCGATGAAATCACCCGGAGTTTGGCGAGCGAATCTTCCATCGCGTTCTTCTCGATCGTCTCCGGAACCATCAACGGATTCATCGTCTATAATGATTCCCCTTGGGACAGCGAAATAACGGGACGGCGAATTGGGACAGTAGAGCATATTGCTGTCGCAGCCGGTGATGATTCCGGAACGGAAATCCTGCAGGACTTACTCGATGAGCTTACGCGAAGTCTCGCCGATCGCGGAACGCAATGCGTGGTTTGCAAGGTTCATTCCAACGAGTTGCCGGCAATCCACGCGTTGGAACAGCGCGGCTTTATGCTCATGGACACGTTGCTGGATTTCGTTTTCGATTTTTCCCATACGCCTCTCGAAGAAATCAATCCTCCGAGGCGAGACCAACAATTGACGATTCGTCGGGCGAAACTGGGGGATTTGTCAGCGCTCATGGCGATAAATGAGAAAGCGTTTACTGGGTATTTCGGGCGGTACCATGCGGATCCGCAAATGCCGCCCGGCACGGCCACGAAAATTTATGCTCAATGGGTTCGTTCTGCGTTTCAGGGCTGGGCGGATTGGATTTTGGTGGCAGAGGTGGACGGGAGAATCGTGGGTTACGGTCTGTGGAGAAAGCCCTTGGAAATTGAGGCGAAGAATTCGCTCAGTGTCGCCCATTATGATTTAGCGGCGATTGATCCTGAATTTCTCGGCCGTGGTTTGTGGACGGCTCTCATGTTCGATGGCATGGGTATCGCCCGTAATCACGCGCAATATCTGGTCGGGCCGGTACACGTCTGCAATTATCCAGTGCAGCACACCCTGCAAAAACTTGGTTGGAGAATTTCCGGCGCCAGACATTCTTTTCATAAATGGCTGAACTGACCGTGCAATTATCTCTGCGTAGTTAGTGAGATCCCGCGCGCGCTAGACTTTTGATCACAAACTTCCAGCATCAACGCGAATTCAGGAGATGCGAGCATGCAAAGTGATTCCGGGTTGTTAGGCTGGTTGAAAGTCCCATCCGTCTACAACGTATTTTCTGCTGCCGTTGGTGGAAATGTCCTACGCCGCAGCCTCATTCAGAATCATGTTCGGGCGAAACCTGGCGATAAAGTGATCGATATCGGCTGCGGTTCGGCGGAAGTGCTCCGCTACCTTCCGGATGTCGACTACATTGGGATCGATATCAATCCAGACTACATTGCGTTTGCTACGCGAGCTTACGGCAACAAAGGGACTTTCTTAGTCGGCGACACGCAATCATTCCGGGGCGACCCGCGATTTAAAGACGCGGATATAGCGATGGCATTCGGGCTTTTACACCACCTCGACGATGAAGAGGCAGCGCACTGTCTTCAATTCGCGTATGACGCCTTGCGTGCGAAAGGGCGATTCATCTGTCATGAGGCGTGTTGGATCCCGAACCAGGGAGCGTTTTCCAAATACGTAATGTCAATTGACCGGGGCCGGAGCATTCGAACGGAAGAGCAGTACCGCCAGCTTGCAGCGAGGATTTTTAACAAAGTGGATGCATGGGTGAACACGAACCCCCTGCGAATCCCGTACGTGACTATCGTTCTTGAATGCGAGAAGTGATGCTTTGCGCCTGAGCGAGAAATGAAACGGTGCCTCGCATGCGAAGCTCGCTTCCAAAGCGACGATTGGATATGTCCCAAGTGCCGCTTTCGTCCAACTTTGCGAGATGAGATATTTCAATTTGCCGCGGACGCGGCGGACGCCGGCTTCAAACCAGAATATTTCCCGCGGCTTGCCGCGATTGAGCAAGCACATTTCTGGTTTCGCGTGCGCAATAAGCTTATTCAGTGGGCCCTCGGCAATTATTTTCCAGATGCGAAAAGTTTTTTCGAGGTTGGCTGCGGGACTGGCTTTGTGCTTGCTGGGATTCGCGAAACGTTTCCTGGGACCCGGCTAGTGGGCAGCGACATTTTCACAGATGGACTCGCCTTTGCCAAAGCACGTTTACCTGGCGTGGATTTATATCAGCTGGATGCCCGATCAATTCCGTTTGAGGATGAATTTGATGTCGTTGGAGCGTTCGATGTGCTGGAGCACCTCGTCGAGGATAACAAAGCACTGGCACAAATGTTCAATGCCGCAAGGCCAGGTGGTGGATTGCTGGTTACTGTGCCGCAACAGCGTTATCTGTGGAGCGCAAGCGACGAACACGCAATGCATCAACGGCGCTACAGCCGCGCTGAATTGCGTCGAAAAGTCGAGAGCGCTGGGTTCCAGATCGAGCGAATCACTTCTTTCATTTCGCTGTTGTTTCCGCTTATGGTTTGGTCGCGAATGCAACAGAAACGCGATCAGAATTTGCAACGCTGGCGCGAACTGGAAATCAGCCCGCCGCTTAACAAAACTTTGGAGAGCATTTTAAAACTCGAGCGTTTGCTGATAGAAAAAGGTGTTTCTTTCCCCGTGGGAGGATCGCTTTTGTTGATCGGTCGAAGACCTTTGAGGCCGTTGTGATCCAAATTCCTTTCAATCGTCCGTTCGCCACCGGCAATGAACTTGATTACGTCCGGAGCGCGATCGCGGCGCCGAAGTTTTCCGGTGACGGCCCCTTCACCGCGGAGTGCCATCGTCTTTTGGAACGTTCGGTTGGCGTTCAAAAGGCGCTTCTCACGACGTCCTGCACGCACGCATTGGAAATGGCTGCGCTGCTCCTGAATCTCGAGCCTGGAGACGAGGTAATTGTTCCCGCCTTCACTTTTCCTTCTGCGCTAAATGCGTTTGTCTTACGCGGCGCGAGACCTGTCTTCGTGGATGTTCGCGCGGACACGCTCAACATTGATGAGACCCAGATCGACCAACGCATTACCGAACGCACGAAGGCCATTTTTCTGGTGCACTATGCCGGCGTCGGATGCGAAATGGACACCGTAATGCCGATCGCGCGCCGGCATGCAGTTGCAGTTGTCGAGGATAACGCACATGGCCTTTATGGAAAATACCGCGGCCGGTACCTCGGCACATTCGGTGAACTTGCGACTCTTAGCTTCCACGAGACCAAGAATTTCTCGTGCGGAGAAGGTGGCGCGCTGCTGATCAATGATGCGCAGTTTAACGAGCGCGCCGAAATTCTTCGGGAAAAGGGAACCGATCGAAGCCGATTTTTCCGCGGCGAGGTGGACAAGTACACGTGGGTAGACATTGGGTCGAGCTATCTGCCCTCGGACCTGCTGGCCGCGTTCTTGCGCGCACAACTCGAACACCGCGATCAGATTCAGATGAGGCGGCGACAAATCTGGGAAACCTACGCGCGCGAGCTAGCTTCCTGGGCCGAAGCAAACGGCGTCCGGCTGCCGATTGTCCCACCCGAATGCGAACAGACTTACCACATGTTTTATGTGATCATGCCCTCGCTCGAGAGCAGGGAGGCATTGATCTCGCATCTTGCAGGCTTTGGGATTCTCGCTGTTTTTCATTATCTGCCGCTGCATTTGTCGCCAATGGGCGTGCGTTTTGGTGGACGTCAGGGAGATTTTCCGGTCACCGAAGATTTATCCGATCGGCTATTGCGCCTTCCGTTTTTCACCGGAATGAGCAGTTCGGAGCAGAGTCAGGTAATCGAGGCTGTGCGGGCGTTTCGCTGCTAAACAGCCGATGCTTGAGCGGACGCGATGACTCAGATTCAGCAGTTGGCGAGCAGGGACGAACAAAAGCAGCAACGTGCACCCAGCTTCGACAGCTACGGGTTGGTAGCATGTCTCATTATATCGATCTTCTTCATTGTCTGGATAACGCTTGCGTCTAAGAGCCTTAACTTTGGTTCTATAGTTTTTCTGTTCGCGCTACCGTGGGTCCTGCTTAGAGCCGGCGCAATTGTCACAGCCGCTCTGCGTTTTCCCTCCTTTTTCGCGTTCGATTTCCTTTTGGGGGTTACCGTTGTCTCAGTTGTGGTGATGAGTTGGACGTTTTTCGTGCCACTCTCGCCATGGGTTCTGCTGATCGTGCTGTTGGTCGCAATCGCGAGTATTCCCAAGCTTCTTCCGCGTCACCGACGCGATCCGCTTTCCGCTTTAGGGCTGCTAAGCGTAATTGTCTCTCTGGTTGCAGCAACCGGTTGGTCTCAAGATCTGATTTTTCCCATAACCCCCCTCGACGGAACCGTTGTTTTCAAACCGTGGTCGGATTTTTTTATCCATGCCACTTTTGTGGCGCGCAGTTTGGGATCCGAAACTTTGTCGCAAGTTGGGAATTACGAGTGGAAGGGCTTTCCCGTAATTTTCTATCACTACGCGAGTTACTCTATCCCGATATGTTTGGCGAAAGCGGGATCTCTTCCAGCTTACGCCACCGTCGTAGGCTTTTGGGCACCGTTCGGATCGTTTCTCACAGGATTGGCCAGTTATGCGTTGGGACGAGCCTTTTGGAGTCAAGGCGCTGGACTGGTGGCGATCGTAGCTACTTCCCTGGTACCTGACGCCGCCTTGTTAAACATCGCTCATCCTACTTATGGCTATTTCTGGCTGCAGCACGTCGCTCCGGGAGGTTTGTATGGTGTAGCAGTTGCTGGAGCAGCGCTGATACTTATCGCCCGGGGAGTGCGTGAAGGACGCCGCGCGTGGATAGTATTGGGCGTGGTGATAGGCGCGCTTGTTGTTTTTTTCAAGATTCAGATCTTCGCCGCGGCTTTTCCGCTGCTGGTTTCCTTTGCCATCGTAGGGTGGCCGCCGCGCAAGCAATGGCAATGGCTAATTCTTGGCGGTTGCGTGGCTGTCGGAGTGGCTTTACTCCCGCTGGCGAATCGTTTTTACATTGGACCGAACGTCCGCTTCGATCTTTCCGGAAGCGTTTGGTATTGGCAGGTACTGGCGAAGTTGGCCACCGGTACAGCCGTCGAAAGTTGGTATCGAGTTTTCAACGATGTTCATCCGTTTCCTGCACATTTGCCGCAGGCGATCGGGTTACTCTTGGTTAATGCCCTGGGAATCTTCGCGGTCGTCGCTCCACTCGTTTGGCTCTTTGTCGCGTGGCGCAAAATGTGGCAGGCGTCGGAAGCGATCTCACTGGCTGCGGTGGCGATTCTGTTATTGATGACTTTTGGCATGGGTGGAACCGGCACCTCGGATAATGCGCACGAATTCATACATCGTCCTTTCGTCTGGGCTTACTGGCTGGTGGGCTCGCTTGCCGCGGGGCGCTTGTTTTCGATCCTCGCAGCCCGTCGTCCGCAACTATGGACCCGAGGCGTAGTTGTAAGCGCTATCGTCCTAACACTGGTTCCCGTGTGTTATGGTTCGGGGTTACAGCGTGGTAAAGGGTCGGTAAGCAATGTGCGTTCAAGCATACACGTGGATCGTGGGCTGATCGACTGCGCGCGCTATATCAGAAATCAGCCTCCTTCCGATGCTGTTGTGCAGGATTCGCAGCTGGACAAGTTTCTTATCGTTGGAGGATTAACCGACCGACCCTCGTTCGCGGCGAGGGTTGATGAGTGGACGAGACAAAGCAAAGTTTTCCGAGAATCTGCCTATCAGGAGCAGCTAGGGAAACTGCAAAGACTGCAGCAGGCCAACAACATTCCGGATCTGCAGCGCAGCGTTCGCGAAACTGGGATTCGCTGGTACGTGGCTCATCCAGACGATCCAAACGTCTGGCCGGCCGCGTTTGGCGATCAGCCGGCATTCGAGTCCAACGGCTATAGAGTCTACGACATGCAGCGTTGTTTCGATTTGCGCGGCTGATTTTTCGCAGGCCCGTTGCAGTCGCACGTCATTTTTACTAGACGCTAGGCGGCAAACGTTGAACGTTCGCTGTCTCTGATATGCAAACATCTCCGCAATCCTCAATCGATCTCCCCGGAATTAAGAAACTGCGCAGCGGCAAGGTGCGCGAAGTGTTCGATCTGGGCGAGACATTGCTCTTTGTCGTCACGGACCGAATCTCCGCATTTGACGTGATCCTTCCCGATCCAATTCCCTACAAAGGCGCAGTGCTGAATCAGATTTCCGCGTTTTGGTTCAAGCGCTTCGACGACATTCGGAATCACTTTATCACGGCAACGTTCGACGAGTTCCCTAAAGAATTGCAGCCGTTTCGCGAGCAGCTCGCCGGGCGCTCGATGATCGTAAAGAAAACCAAGCCGTTGCCGGTGGAATGCGTAGTGCGTGGTTATCTGGCTGGTTCCGGTTGGAAGGAATATCAGGAATCGCAGAGCGTTTGCGGTATCAAGCTGCCGGCAGGGCTCAAGCTGGCGTCGCAATTGCCGGAACCAATTTTCACCCCCGCGACGAAAGCCGAAACCGGTCACGACGAAAACATCGACATGAAACGATGCGCCGAGATTCTCGGCGACGAATTAGCCGAGCGCGTGAAAAAGCTCAGTCTTGACATTTATTCGCGCGGCCGCGCTCACGCGGACCAGTGCGGGATCATCGTTGCGGACACGAAATTTGAGTTCGGCACCGTCGATGAAGATTTGCTTTTGATCGACGAATGTCTGACACCGGATTCATCGCGCTTCTGGCCAAAGGATCAGTACACGGTCGGACAGAGTCCCCCGAGCTTCGACAAGCAATTTGTGCGCGATTATCTGGAAACCCTCGATTGGGACAAGAATCCCCCTGCCCCGCGTCTGCCGAAAGAAGTGATCGAAAAAAGTTCGGCGAAGTATGTCGAGGCGTTTCGCCGCCTGACGGGAAACGAGATTGCGAGGGGCTAGAAGAATCCTGAGAAAGCGCTGTCATGTTGAGCGGAGTGCAACATCTCTGGTTTCCGGTCGTCATGTCGAGCGAAGTCGAGACATCCCGTGGCGAAACCTAAAGTATTTCCACGGGATTCCTCGACTTCGCTACGCTTCGCTCGGAATGACATTTGCGAGACGCCTTGTAAACTAGCGCCGCAGTCCTCCGCACATTTTCATTTCGACGATGACTCCGACCCGGCCTGACATTTTGTTCATCATGACCGACCAGCAGCGGTTCGATACCATCGCTGCGCTGGGGAACTCGCACATTTACACGCCGAACATGGATCGGCTGGTGCGAAGGGGAATCAGTTTTTCGAGCGCATACGCAACCTGCCCAGTTTGTGTTGCCGCGCGCTACACAATCCGCACCGGATGCGAGCCGGCGACGACCCGAGTGTTCACCAATGCGAAGGCAAATGCTGTGGCGGATCAAGCCGTGGAGATGGAAGCGCGTTGTGGGCCCTACTTGGGCCGAACGATGTCGCGCCTCGGTTATCGAACTTTTGGAGTCGGAAAGTTCCATACGAATCCGTGGAACGAGGAGCTGGGTTTTGAAACAATGTGGCGCTGCGAAGAAACTTACCATCCACCAAATCGCGAAGGCGATGATTACGGGTCGTGGCTGGGGCGAGAGCATCCGGAGTTCGATTTCCTCGAGCAACCCATGGGCGAACGGACTGAGATGTTTTACCTTCCGCAACGCAGTCCGCTTCCAGCGAATCTCGGCGGCGAATGGTGGACGGCTGATCGCACGGTCGAGGAAATCGCAAAGTCAGATGCTTCGCGGCCGTTCTTCGGATTTGTATCGTTCATTGGGCCGCATCCGCCACTGGCTCCGCCGATTCCCTTCAACCGGATGTACAATCCTGATCGATTGCCGGAACCTGTCCTTGGCAACATCGAGGAAGATCATCTTGACGAAGAAATTCCTTTCATGCGCCACGCAATTTGGGCGGACACAATTAATCCGGCACTAACTAAAATCGTGAAGGCGCGTTACTACGGCGAGGTCACTTATTTGGACTATTGCCTCGGGCGAATTCTCGATGCGGTCGAAGCGCTACCGAACTCCGAGAACGTTCTGATCTGTTTTTTTTCCGACCATGGCGATCTGCTCGGCGACCATCACGGCTGGCAGAAACAAAACTTCTTTGAGGCGGCCTGCCGCGTTCCTTTGCTGCTCAGTTGGCCGGCCACGCTGCCCGCAGGAAGCGAGCGAACTGATTTCATCAGCCTGGCAGATCTTTTCGGCATTGCGACCGGAGCTGCCGGCGCATGCGAGATGCGCGAGGGAATCGACGTTCTCAAAATGCTGCGAGGCGAATCCGCGCCGCGCCAGCATCTTATCGGGATGGTTGAAGTTCCCGGCTCACATGATTTCAAAATCATGGTCCTGACAGACGAGTGGAAATACATTTTCATGGCTAACGGCGGACGAGAACAGCTCTTCAACCGCAAAAAGGATCCTAACGAGTTGTCGAACTGCGTCAGCTCGTCGTCCGCGATCAGGAGCGACTTATATGCTCTGGCGGTGAAAGCGTGCCGAGTCCCGGGCGCAACCGACGCGATCGACAGCAACAAGCTCCGGGCATTTCCGTTCCGTCAACGGCCGGCGACGCGTATTTATCAATTCGACCGGTCGCGCGGCGTAGTCGGATTTCCCGATAAACCTCAGGACGCGCTGAAAACCTTCGACCGCACCACGTTAAAATCGTTGGATTGAAAATGGAGATGGCTTCACCCGATCAGGAAGATCTTGGCCTCGGTCTCAAACCGGGTGACCCGCAGTATCGTGCTTATGTCGGTCCGCCGGAAGATTACGACTTAATCGCCGCGATGGCCTTCAATCTCCTGACCACGCTAGGTCTGCGCCAGCATCATTCGCTGCTTGATATCGGTTGTGGTTCGCTGCGGATCGGGCGGCTTTTAATTCCGTACCTGAACCAAGGGAAATACGTTGGCGTAGAGCCTAACGAATGGTTGGTCGATGAGGGAATCAGGCGAGAGCTGGGCGAAACGTTGGTGCAAATCAAACGTCCGACATTCTTTTTTTCTGACTCACCGGACACGATTGCGCAGGCGAAAATCGCTTTCGATTTCGCAGTGGCTCAATCGATCTTCAGCCATTGCAGACTCGACCTGATCAAGGGTTGGTTAGCTGCGATTTCACGTTCACTGGCTCAAAACGGAGCGTTGGTTGCCACGTTCTTGATCGGCGAGGAAGACTCCGCGCAAACCGGCTGGATTTATCCCGACTGCGTAAATTACCGGCCGGCTACACTCGAACGCGCGGCCGCAGATGTGAATCTGCGATTCGAAATTCTGGATTGGAAGCATCCGCGCCAGACGTGGGCGCTTTTTGCCGCCCCCAAATTTGATTCCACCTGGTTCAAAGACCGCCCTCTCACTTGGAACGCAGGATTGGAACGAGCGCTTAGTCAAAAGCATCAGCCATGACCGACGAGAAGATTTTTGCAACGCCGCGCAAGGTGGAAGATGTCGCCGATTGTTATTTTTACCACACGATGGAGCTCCCGGGTCACGGGGTCATCGAGGGTCGGGATTGGGATTTGCGGGGCCGAGTGGATGAGTACCTCGGGAATGTCGAGTTTGCCGGTCGACGCGTTTTGGAAATCGGGCCCGCCAGCGGTTTCTTAACGTTCGAGATGGAAAAGCGCGGCGCCGATGTAATCTCAGCCGAAGTCACAGACGAGCATGGCTGGGACTTTGTTCCCTATCCTGCTAAAAAATTGGAAGAAGTATTCGGCCCGCGTCGAATCGTGATGCAACAGCTGAAGAACTCCTACTGGTTCAGTCACACAGCGCTGCAATCCAAAGCCAAAGTGTACTATGGCGATGCCTACAATTTACCTGAGGCTCTCGGAGAATTCGACATTGCAGTGATGGGAGCAGTGCTGCTCCATTGCCGTGATCCACTTCGGATTGTTGAACAATGCGCAAAACGAGCGAAGTCACTCATCATTGTCGATAAATTCCATCCGGATCTGGAAGGCGCCCCAGTCTGTCGGCTGGCTCCGACGGCTGAGAATTTCAGCTGGCATACATGGTGGCATTTCAGCACGCAATTCTTCACTCAGTTTCTAGTGGTGATGGCTTTCACTACCTCAGCGCCTGTGAGGCACGAACAGTATCACCGCGGGCGAGCGCATACCCTTTTCACTCTCGTCGCACGGCGAGAATAACGCGTCGACTGCGCTGGAATTATTGACAAACGGTCCGGAATGTTGGTAAAAGCACTGGTTATACGTCCGCGACTGACATGAGATCTGTTAAGCCCTCGTTTACGTTGAGGCGATTGCAGAACATACTTTCCGTAGCTCTGTCAACCGCAGCCAGCATCGTTGTATCAGGGCTAATCGTTTCCTCGCCCGCGATCGCCCGAGATGGATCGGCTTCTGGTGAAGAAGACGCGTCGGATTGGGTCGATGATTCTCCCGTCTGCGCTATTCCCAGACCGACCCCATGCTCGGGTCGCTGTTCTCAACTGGTAGTTCTAGCTCAGAATTTTGATAATGTGGCTCCGCCCATATTGCCTCCAGACTGGCTAGCAACCAACGCCTTGGGACCGCCGCCGCTCTGGGTCACATCTAATTCTGGGGCTACACCGCCCAATGCTGCGTTCGTTGACGATCCAGGTGTCATAAGCGACAAACGACTCGACTCGCTGCACTTTCCCGTTTGGGGGGCTGGAGTACAGCTGACCTTCGAGCACAATTTCAATCTCGAAGCGTCGGACGTAGACCCAAACGTTGGGTTCGATGGAGGTGTGCTGGAGATGAGTTTCGATGGCGGAAATACATTTCAAGACATTCTCGCCGTTGGCGGCAGCTTCAGCATCGGTGGTTATAACCGCACAATCAGCACCGACCGGGGTAGTCCGATCGCAGGTCGTCAGGCGTGGAGCGGTAATTCGGGGGGTTTTATCTGTACAGTGGTCCACCTGCCATTCTTCCCCTTAGGCGGCAGGTTCCGCTGGCGAATGGCCAGCGACAACAGCGGCTCCGGCGAAGGCTGGCGCGTTGACACGGTTACTATCAGTTTGTGCGCACCTGTTCCGTGTCAACCACCGACTCCTCCACCTCGCCCGACGCCGGCTCCACGCCCCTAGCCGTCCGCCCCGCCAAGCCCTCACGCTACGCCCCGATTTACTCCGGCACCTCGCCCAAGACCGTGACAGCCGACGGGTCAGAATGGCAGGCGTCTGTATCAGCCCCGAATGCTTTCGGGGTTCGCAGAATCGAGCGAGCGAGTCAAACGCCTGCAACAATTCGGTACGAGCGATTTCTCGGCTTTCAATTCCGCGACTGACGCAATGCCGTAATAGACGTTTTATCTCAAGACCGCCACATGCGATTAAGGTAAGACCCCGGCGTACAAGGGCTAACCTGGAGGAGGGCCACGAATAAGCTTCGCTTGGAATTCATCGAATGAAATGATGTAATTCATTTTTGAGATCTGCTCCTCGCTGAATTGATCTCGGTCCTCGGAATATATTCGCAGCGTAGGGTTTCCCCAGACAAGTGAAGCGACGTAATACCAATAGCGAGGCGCAAGTTCCACTATCACCTGTCGCAAGGGATTGTCCCGGGCGAGCGACGCGAAGTATCCGGGATAATACCCATGTTGGTAGAAATGTTTTTCTGGCATAAGCAAAATCGTGCTACCTGGCGCTGGATGCAGATTCAGCGAGCGAAATGCTTGGATAACGTGGAGTGCTTTCTGTCCTGAATTGAGTACGGTGCGAACACGCCCGGAACGTTGATTTTCCCACTGCGTAAAGACTGCCAAACCAAAGGCAATCACGATCATTGCGAACGTTTGAAACCTGAGGGACGACATCTGGCCCATTGCACCGGCAGCCGCTTTGATTGGCGTCCACCAAGGACGATCAGTAACCACGTCGCCCAACGATTGCTGCACTTGCGTCGGACCCCGCCCACTTTGCCTCAGTAATGCAGGTGATTTGTAGATTACGGCGAGGACGTCCCACGCAAGCTTTACAAAAATCATTGCCCACCCGAATAGTGGAATGTAAAGGCGACCACCGCCGCGCGGCGTAAGGAAGGCCAGCGGAAGCGGTGTTACGACAACCCAAAACGCCATTAACTGAAGCGCGTGATCTCGGCGCAAAAAAGCGTAGGCGAAAAGTAACGCCCAAATCGCAACAAGCATCTCTCCTGTTAGGACGTGATTAGGACCCAGGTAAAAAAGTTCGCTAAAAAAGCGCGTATTCGATTCGACAAATCGGTGCCACGTATAATGAGGCGTAAATGGTTCGAGCAGGGTTGCGATAGTCCACGAGTCCGGGCGGGCTGGATTTAGCCGGTACACAATGACCTCTGTGCTGAAATTTCCGGCAAAACCTAGCCCGTAGATTTTATTGTAACAGTAAATTGCCGTGATCATACCGGCAGCCAGAGCCGGCGAAGCGCAATGCAAAATCCAACGAGAGAACTTTGGCCGTTCCACTCCGCGAGGATATTTCAACAGCTCATAAATGAAGACGACAACCGGAAGCGTGACCGCCATTTCCTTGGCATTTAGAGCGCAGATATACAGCGCCAGGAATCCCACCCCCTGTATGGGCCGCAGAAGGAGTCCTTTCTCACGGATATGAATGTAGTAGGTCAGCGCCGCGAAATAGAAGAAGCCACATAAAACGTCGTAACTAAACGCGCCCGAAAACACTAGGGTGACGAGTTGGCTATGATAACAAAATGCGAGAACCACTAGGAACGCTATCGACCGCGAAGAGGCAATCAGCCGAGCGAGATAATATGCAATTGGGATTGATGCGGCCAGGATGCTGATTTGGGCGATTCGATAAGGCTGAGGATTTAGCCCAAAAAAATGGTAAAGAGGCAGGTAATAAACGGCACCACCTGGGCGGCCAATTCCTTTCCAGAAACAGATATTCGCCCACAAAGATTTTAATGCTCCCGGATACCAGTGGATCCAGAGGGCTATGATTTCGTCCTCAACGAAACCTCCGTTGAGTGCTGGGAGAGCAAAGTGAAGGAAATACAGAATCAGGACAATCACGCAAAGGACGTCAATCGGGTTGAACTGATTCCTGCCGTCGGGCGGGGAGTGGTTGTCTGCCGTAATCATGTTAAACGCTGGGGAGATACATCCAAAGGGGCCAACGTGAAAAGAGTTCAGTGTCACGTTGACGTGGGCGCCTTCGCTTTCAAACGCTAGAATTGCAGATCACCCGAAAAATGAAAGACTCCAGCCTCATTCCCGTTCCACTGAGAAAAACGTAATCCTGAAGATCATCGGGCTTATCCTCTGAACACGCTGAGCTGCCTTCGGTTCGTGGCACGTACTATGAAATAAATTCGCTAACCAGCGATCTCTCCTCTTTCAATTCTGCTATTGATGCATCGATTTTCGAACGGCTGAAGTCATTTATCCAAAGTCCTTCCACGATTTCCCACTTTCCATCGCGAACACGGACTGGGAATGACGAGATCAATCCTTTCTCAACGTCGTAGCTTCCATCGGAACCAACTGCCACGCTGTGCCACACTCGCCCGGGGTGTCGTTGACAAGAAAAAAAGACGTATATTCGGAGGGAATGGTCGTTATACACTAAAGAAGCGATGAAAACCGTGTTCCATCCATTTGACCAGAATCGATCTGACCGGGAGGGGCCATCCTCGCAGCAAGATCATGCTGCGTGGGGCTGGATGGAGATTCAACGCGCGGAGCGCTTGGATAACGCGAGGCTCCTTCTGCCCTGAATTCAGAAAAGCGGGGACGCTGTCGAAGCGTTGATTTTCCCGATGGGTCAAGACCGCGAGGCCACATGCCACCAATAACGTTGCAAAGGCACGGAATATCGGTGGGGACATCTTGCCTGCGACAGCAGCCACGGCCGTGCCGATGGGGGCCCACTAGACACGATTCGCCGTCGCGCCTCCCAGAAAGTGCCGGTAACGAGGGCGGTAATCGCAAACTGCAATGCAACCAGCGCAGTGGCATCATTCACCAGACTCTTGTCCTCAAGAATCACCTGTATCCGATGAGGAACGCCGAGCCGGCGAATAATCGCCGTCGCCGCAACTGCATCTGGCGGGAGACAATTGCTCCGAGAGCGAAGGCAGCCGCCCACGGAAGCGCCGGTACAATGGAATGCGCGATCCACGCAACTGCGAACATTGTGGCCAACACCAGCCCGATGGCGAGCAGGAGTATTGGGCGAAGATTTCGCCGGAAATCACGCCACGTGTGAACAACGCCGCAGGATAAATCAGCGCCGGAAGAATGAAGTAGAACACAACGTCCGGATTCAGGCTCACCGTCGGCAATCGCGGCACGAAACTCAAAGCCAGTCCGCCAAGGACGAGCACGATCGGATACGGCAGCGCGATCTTGTGCGCGAGCACGGCCAGAACTCCGACGGCCGTCAACAAAAGCACGATAATCTCGGCCTGGTGCATGTTCAGAAGCTGGAGTGATGGAGTAGTGGAGTCATGGAGTAATGGGCTCTCATTACTCCAATACTCCCGTACTCCATTACTCCACCACTGCTTGCTTCGCCCGCGATAATCAAACCCACAATCCCACTCGACACAGCAAAGTGCTCTCGGCTTAATAGCAGATTTGAATAGCGACAGTTATGAAAGAACACGGACACCGCATCCTCGGCTCCATTCCCGTTGATTGTCTCCTCCTGGGAGCTGTCGCTGTGCTCACATGCTTCCCTTATATCACTGGGCTCGGTTTTTATAGTGACGACTGGGGAGGCCTAGCTGCTTTTAGCTCGTTAACCGATCACTTTTTTGGGAGATTGTTCTCGTCGCATGGGCACCACTACTTCGCCCTTTTCCGGCCAGGACACATGTTATACATGGGGCTGCTGTACAAAGTTTTTGGTTTTCAGCCCCTTGGCTATCATGTTGTGAATACCGCAGTATTAGCGATGGGCTCGATCCTGTTTTATCTCACCTTGCGCGAACTCGGTCAGGATCGCCTCATCGCGCTCAGCGTGGGCTTGGTGTTCTCACTGCTGCCTCACTTCTCTACCACACGGTTCTGGTATGCAGCTTCTCAGAGTAATTTGAGCGTGGCCTTCTATTTCTTAAGTCTCTACTCCGATTTAAGAATGCTGAAGGCGAATTATTCACGCCGGTGGCTCTGGAAGGGAATCGGCTGGGTGAGTTTACTCGGGAGTGTCCTGTGTTACGAAACCGTCCTGCCGCTGTTTCTACTCAATCCGGTTCTGGTATGGCATCGCAGAAGTCAACGTGAAGTTGCGTCGCGGATGGACCAGGGACAAAGCTCAACCGGGTTGCCGGTTGCGCCTTTGACATCAATGCGACTCGCGTTACTGCTTGCCAGTAATCTGCTTCTGCTCGCGCCACCAGTGATCCTCAAAACATACTCGAACCGTGTTCCCCGTCATTTTAATCTTGCTCATTACTTCTTATCGTTTTTTCGCTTAGTGAAAGACGCGTTCGTTGTAAGTTACGGCGTTTATGGCATAAAACTTCCGCAGGTGTTGTGGAAGATCGAGCATGAGTATCCCGATGCATTGGTCGTATTATTGGGGCTCATTCTTGGAATGGTTGTGTTCCTTTTTTTGCGGCAAAGAGTCGTTTGGGGGAACGCTGAGGAAAGATCGGCCCAAGTATCGGCTGGGAGCACGCTCCTGAAGCCTAAGGCGATGTTGTTCCTGATAGGATTTGGAATGGCAGTTTTCGCGTTGGGCTACGCGATCCCCTCGGCGATCGGACTTCGTCAGACCAGCCCAACAGGCATGTTTAACCGCATGAACGGCGCAGCGGCTATTGGAGTCGCGTTGTCTTTTGTAGGATTCGTCGGCGTGTTCAGCAGTTGCTTCAGAAAGCAAGAGGTGCAGCGAAATCTGTTCTGTGGGTTGATCGCGTTATTATTCGCTTCCAATATTATCGTGAACGAGACTATTGCATCGTTTTGGGTTAGAGCTTACAAGCGACAGCAGACTATTCTACAGGCGATTTACCGAAGCTTTCCGCAATTACGTCCGGGTAGCATAATCCTGCTAGATGGAGTTTGTCCTTACGACGGACCCGCTATTGTATTCGAGTCCTACTACGATCTTTGGGGCGCTCTCGCATCACACTATCATGACCTTACTCTGCGCGCGGACGTCCTCACATCAGAGCTAAGAGTAGGAACCAGTGGGATTTCCATTTTTCTATATCGGTGGAGTGACTATCCATACGGAGAGAACGTGTTCATTTATCGTTTCGACCATGGGATGGTCTACCCAATACCCAACGCAGAAGCCGCTCACCACTATTTTAAAATAATTCGCTCCAGCTGGGACAACTATTGTCCACCAGGCACGCCAGGAATGGGCTCTCAGATTTTCTAGGGCGATTCACAATGTTACAGCCACCGGCCTGTGGCCGATCCGCTTCCGGCGGCGCTTTTCGCATCAGGAAGACGGCCCACCGGGCCGTGGCTACAGCGGCTACAATTTTTATTTACTCGCCCTAGGAGGATCCTGGCAGCCGAGGGCGCCCCCGCGTCAATGCTAGCTCAAATCAACCGTGCTCCGCGACCCCGCCCGTGAATATTTGCGGGTCGCCGGGGCACCTCCGTCCCCCCTTGATCTACCATTGCGAACGGTCTCGAGATAAGCGTGACCGAGTCCGATACCACCTTGGCGAGGATCATTGCCCACCCAAACAGCGGAATATAAAGACACGCGTCACCCCGAATGGTGACGAAAGCCAAGGGAAGAGGTGTGATTACCACCCAAAAAGCCATTAATTGAAGCAGACGATCGCGCCGCAAAAAAGCGTATGCGAACACAAGCCCCAAGCCGTGAACAGCACCACGCCAGCCCCAATATGATTTGGAATTGCTTGATAAAAGATTTCATCAATAAAGTGCCTGTTCGATGCTGTAAACCTATGCCATGAAAACTCGAGCCGATAAATCACACACAGGACGTCAATCGCGTTGGCCTTCATTACTAGTCGCGAGTGATTACCCAAACTGGTCATGCCTTTCTCTTTGCCACCTAAAATTTCGAATCAATGGAAAAAACGAAAATCTTCTGAGTTGTACACTTTTACACTGAGCAGAACATGATCAAAAAGATGTCTAGGCGCTTCGGAATGCGCCTCTAGAAAGTCGCGAGATTAACGATTTCAAACGACTCGAGTGAATTCACCAACAATCCAGTTACGGTTAGGCGCCGTGGGCGGATGACCACCGATAACATCGGTTCCAGCGAAAAGCCTGGCACCGTCAGTCAGTATTACCTCCTGCCAAGTCTTTCCAATAATCCGGGTGCAACTGCAACGCAGCCGCCTCGCCTCGCCCAATCAGTCAGCCGTCGTTCCCTGAAGCCGGTGGCGCTACGAAATTAACTCGCTGACGAGGGTTCTCTCCTCTTTTAATTCTGCTACGGAAGCGTCGATTTTTGCGCGGCTGAAATCGTTTATCGGAAGTCCCTGCACGATCTCCCATTTCCCGGCGCGTACACGGACGGGAAACGATGAGATCAATCCTTTGTCGACGTCATAACTTCCATCTGAACAGACAGCCAAACTGTGCCAATCGTCGTCCGGCGTGTCGGTCGTAAGCGAAGCAACTGTGTCGACAACCGCATTTGCCGCTGACCCAGCTGACGAAAGTCCGCGTGCTTTAATCACGGCCGCGCCGCGTTGTTGCACCGCGGCAATGAAATCTTCCTTCAACCATTTTTCGTCTGTGATCACTTCGTTCGCGGGACGACCGTCAATCCTGGCGTTGTAGAAATCTGGATACTGAGTCGAAGAGTGATTTCCCCAGATGGTCATGTTCGTGACCGAGCGAATGCTTACGCCGGCCTTGTGAGCGAGCTGTGCGCGAGCGCGGTTTTCGTCCAGTCGCGTCATGGCGAACCAGCGATCGCTCGGAATTTCCTTCGCGTTGTTCATCGCGATCAGGCAATTGGTGTTGCACGGATTTCCTACAACGAGCACGCGCACGTCGGCCGCAGCTTTTTTTTGGATGGCCTGACCTTGCCCTATGAAAATTTTGCCGTTAATCCCGAGCAAATCTTTCCGTTCCATACCCGCCTTCCGCGGCACGCTTCCAACCAGCAGGGCCCAGTTCACGTCGCGAAAACCTTCATCGAGATCGGCCGTCGGTATCACCGATTCGAGGAGCGGGAACGCGCAATCGTCCAGTTCCATGACCACGCCTTCGAGCGCGCCGATTACGGCAGGGATTTCGATCAAATGAAGCCTGAGCGGCTGATCGGGCCCGAACATTTGTCCGGAAGCGATGCGAAACAGGAGCGCGTAACCAATGTGCCCAGCGGCGCCGGTCACAGCGACTTTAATGGGAGTTTTCATGGCGCAATTAGCCATAAACGTATCGCTGAGCAAAGCGGAAGCCAATTACGGTCATGTCGAGCGAAGTCGAGACATCCCGTGAAGTTACCGGTACGTTTTCGCGACTGGATTCCTCGACTTCGCTCGGAATGACAAAAAAGTGATACGCAGTAAATTCTTGTGTCGATGTATCCAACCAACCTGGGCAAGATCATCAACCTTTTTGAATCGCTGCCGGAAGATGAGCGGCGCGAAACGCTCGTTTCGTATGCAGACAATGCGAAAAGGCAGGAGCCGCGTGACGGCGAGAATTTTGATATCGTCGACGTTCGGAAAGACGAGGAGTGCACCGACACAGTCGGCGTTTATCTGCACGTAGATGAAGAGAGCAAGGCACACATTCGCATGACTCTCGGCCCGGAAGTGCAAACGCTCACTCGCGCGATGACGGCCATTCTTTGCAAAGGGCTCGACGGTTCGACACCGCAGGAGATTCTGGATCTGCCGAGTGATTTTGTGACGCGCGTCGTGGGCACGGAACTGGTGCGAGTCCGCAGCCAGACTGTGTATTACGTCCTCACGCGGATAAAAAGCATCTGCAAAGTTTGGCTAGACCGACAGCGCATGGCAGCAGCGTAACACAGGCATCTTGCCTGTCTCCTCGAGCGGTCATCCTGGCCGCTGGCGTCGGAGAAGCGCAGGCTGGAAACTCGCGCGACTAGTCAGGCAGGGATGCCTGAGTTACCGCGTGATCTTCGCGTGATTTTGTTTGTCATTTCCAGTAAATCCTGTGCAAAAATCACGAGCAAATGAAAATGCCGACTTCCGCAATTCCACTCATCGGTGTAATCACGCTCGTTTCCTGCGCCAATCCTCCGCCGCAACCGGCAAACTTCGGTTGCTCCGGAGCGGATTCGCCTGATCATCAGTTGCGCGCATGCATCGTGGAGGTTGGGAAATTCCCGCCGCCGCTCAACGAATCGCGCGTCGATATTCACGACACGTCGGGCAAACTGGTTGCGTCGCGTAATTTTGGGTCGCCCAAAGGCGACCAGGGCCGCAGCGTTGTCCATTCTGCGTGGACGCCCGATTCCAGTTTCTTCGTGTTCAGCACACAGAGCTCTGGCGGGCATTCGCCCTGGCATTGGAACACGTATTTTTACAGCCGGAAAAAGAACAAATTCGCTTTGCTCGACGACACGATTGGGGCAGTGATTAAACCCAACTTCAAAGTCAAAGCGCCCGATATCGTAGAGGCAACCGTGCAGGGCACGGCGTCCGATCCGAGCGACATCCAAATCGGTCACGTCGTCACCAGGCATCTCGGCTCGCTTTAGCGCCGGAAAATGGTTGCCGGGCTGGAAGCTGCTCGACTTGTCAGGCAGGATGCCTGAGTTACCTTCGGCGCGCAGATGCCGCGGAATAACGACCTCAAGAAAATTCTTCTCATCGGTTCCGGTCCAATCGTGATCGGGCAGGGCTGCGAATTTGATTATTCCGGTGTGCAGGCGTGCAAGGCGCTACGCGAAGAAGGCTACAAAGTTGTGCTGGTGAATTCCAACCCGGCAACCATCATGACCGACCCGGAATTTGCCGATCGCACTTATGTCGAGCCGATCACGCCGGAAGTGATCGAGGCGATCATGGAACGCGAAAAACCGGACGCAATTTTGCCCACTCTTGGGGGACAAACTGCGCTCAATGCCGCAATGGAATTGAACCGCAATGGCGCGTTGGCGCGACACGCCGTTAAATTGATCGGCGCGAACGCGCAGGCGATCGCAAAAGGCGAAGACCGCCAATTGTTCAAGGAAGCCATGTTGCGCATCGGGCTCGATTTGCCGCACTCTGGCATAGCGCGTTCAGTTGCGGATCTCGATCGCATCATTGCCGAGATCGGAACATTTCCGCTGATCATTCGTCCGGCGTTCACTTTGGGAGGGACTGGCGGCGGGATCGCTTACAATCGCGAAGAACTCGATGAGATCGCAGCGCGCGGCCTGGATCTTTCGCCAGTGCGCGAAGTGCTGATCGAAGAATCGCTGGTCGGCTGGAAAGAATTCGAGATGGAAGTCATGCGCGACCGGATGGACAACTGCGTTGTCGTTTGTTCCATCGAGAATTTCGATCCCATGGGAGTGCACACCGGCGATTCCATCACCGTTGCGCCTGTGCAAACGCTGACCGACAAGGAATATCAAATGATGCGCGACGCCGCGTTCGCGGTGATCCGTGAAATTGGCGTCGAGACCGGCGGATCGAACATTCAGTTTGCGGTGCATCCCGAGAACGGCCGCATGGTGGTGATTGAAATGAATCCGCGCGTATCACGCTCCAGCGCGCTGGCATCGAAGGCGACCGGTTTTCCAATTGCAAAAATCGCGGCCAAACTCGCAGTCGGCTACACGCTCGACGAAATCAAAAACGACATCACACGCGAAACGCCGGCCTGCTTTGAGCCGACGATTGATTACTGCGTGGTCAAAGTGCCGCGGTTCACGTTTGAAAAATTTCCGCAGGCAGACGCGACGCTCACGACGCGGATGAAAAGCGTCGGCGAAGCGATGGCAATTGGACGGACGTTTAAAGAAGCGCTGCAAAAAGCGCTGCGCAGCCTGGAGATTAAACGCTTCGGTTTGTTAGGCGACGGCGCGGACAAGGATGTCGATCTTGAAACACTGAGACTGAAGCTGGCAATCCCGAATGCCGAACGAATCTTTTACATCGCACAAGCATTCCAAAAAGGCGCGTCGATCGATGAAGTTTACGAGCTGACGAAAATCGATCGGTGGTTTTTGCGAAACATCGCTGAGGTCGTTGCTGAAACCGGATGTTTGAAGACAAAGACATTTTTGCGCGCGAAGAAATTCGGTTTCTCAGACCGACAACTGGCAGTCGCGCGAAGCGCTTCGGAAAACGCGATCCGATCCAAGAGAAAAGCTGAAGGAGTCGCACCGACGTATCGCCTCGTGGATACGTGCGCGGCGGAGTTTGAAGCTTACACCCCATACTACTATTCGACGTACGGCGACGAGAACGAGCGACGCGAGAGCGACAAACGCAAGATCATGATTCTGGGTGGCGGACCGAACCGGATCGGCCAGGGCATTGAATTCGATTACTGCTGCGTGCATGCCGCATTTGCTCTGCGCGAACTCGGATTCGAGACGATCATGGTGAACTCGAATCCGGAAACCGTTTCGACCGATTACGACACGAGCGACAAACTTTATTTTGAACCGCTCACGCTCGAGGACGTGCTCAACATTTACGATCAGGAACAACCGGAAGGCGTCTTTGTGCAGTTTGGCGGCCAAACACCGCTGAATCTCGCCAGTGGATTGGAAGCGGCAGGTGTGCCTATTCTTGGGACGCAAACCGAAAGCATCGAGACGGCGGAAGACCGAAAATTATTCGCGGCGATGCTGGACAAACTTGCCTTGCGCCAAACGCCAAACGGATCGGCCACAAGCGCCGAAGAGGCCGTGGCGATAGCGAAGAAAATTGGATATCCGGTGCTCGTTAGGCCAAGCTTCGTTCTGGGCGGGCGCGCGATGGAGCTTGTGTATACAGAGACGGACCTCCGACGTTACATGACAAATGCGATTGAAGTAACGCCTGATCGGCCGGTGCTCATCGATCGCTTTCTCGAGGATGCCATTGAGGTCGATGTCGATTGCATCTCCGACGGCGAGACGGCCGTGATCGGCGCAATCATGGAGCACATCGAGGAAGCGGGCATCCACAGCGGTGACAGCGCCTGCGTGATCCCTACGTTCTCCTTGTCGCAAAAAGTGCTAGACGAGATTTCATCAGCGACAAAGGCAATGGCGCGCGAGCTGAATGTGCGCGGTCTGATGAACGTGCAATTCGCGGTGAAGGGCGAGGAGGTTTACGTACTGGAAGTGAATCCGCGCGCATCGCGTACTGTGCCGTTCGTCAGCAAAGCGATCGGCGTACCACTGGCAAAATTGGCCGCCAAAGTGATGACGGGAAAGTCACTAAGCGAACTCGGATTCACGAAAGAAATCGTGCCGAAACATTTCTCGGTGAAAGAAGCGGTGTTTCCGTTTCTGCGCTACGAGGGTTTGGATATTTCGCTCGGGCCGGAAATGAAGTCGACGGGCGAAGTAATGGGCATCGACATTGACCTGGGTCTTGCGTATGCGAAATCGCAGATGGCCGCACCGCCTCCTTTACCGAAAGGCGGAAGAGTCTTTGTCAGCGTCAAAGACGCCGATAAGGAAGCGATCATTCCCGTCGCGCGTGAATTTCTCAAACTGGGTTTTGAAATTGTTTCCACCAGCGGCACGGCAGAAGCGCTGACCGAAGCAAAAATCAAAGTGACCAAGGTTTTCAAGATTCACGAGGGACGTCCAAACGTGCTCGACCGGATCAAGAACGGTGACATCAATTTCATCATCAACACGCCAAGCGGGAAAATTCCGCGGGAGCACGAAGTGGTCATTCGCAACGCCGCACTCGCGGCAAAAATTCCAATTATGACGACAGTCCGCGCCGCGCTGGCCAGCGCGAATGGAATCCGCTCACTGCAAAAACGAAAAATCCAGGTGCGCAGTTTGCAAGAATATCATTGTAGCGGCGGTCTCTGACCATTGATCGTTCGGATTTGCGGCGGTCCGAGACCGACGCTACAGGAAGGAATGAAGTTGCCGATCTTAATGTTGTTGTTAGTTGGCGCGGCGACCTTTGCCGCCGACGAAAAGAAAGAAGAAAAAAGTCCTATGAATTCATCCAATGAAGTGGCCGTGATAAAGACGAGCGAAGGCGATATGGTGGTGCAGTTTTGGACTGATGCCGCAACAAACACGGTTGAGAATTTCAAGAAACTGGCGCGCCAGGGCTTTTACGACGGGACAATTTTCCACCGGATCGTCAAAGAATTCATGATCCAGGGCGGCGATCCGAATTCGAAGGACCCGGCGAAAGAGAACAGCTACGGACAAGGTGGTCCGGGTTACCAGATCAAGGCCGAGTTCAACGATCATAGCCACGACCGCGGTGTGATTTCGATGGCGCGCAGCTCCGATCCGGATTCGGCCGGCTCGCAATTCTTCATCTGTCTTGCACCGGTGCACCGGCTCGATCATCAATACACGACCTTTGGCAAACTGATTAAAGGCCAGGATGTGCTGGCGAAAATCGGTGATATTCCGGTCACCAAAAACAGCATGGGTGAACCGAGCAAACCGACCAAACGCGTCGTGATCGAGAGTATTAAGATCGTGCCGGCTGATTCTGTGAAGTAGCGACTCGGTCACGCTGTTGTCATTCCGAGCGAAGTCGAGGAATCTCTTGCTGATTTCAAAAAATCGAGAGATGTCTCGACTTCGCTCGACATGACAAAGATTGCATTGATCCAGATGCGCTGCGGCGTGGAGCCGGAGAAGAATCTCACGCGCGCGATCGAGTTTATTCACGACGCGGCGAGACAAGGCGCAGAGATTGTCTGCCTGCCGGAGCTTTTTCGGTCGCAATATTTTTGTCAGATAGAGGATCATAAAAACTTCGATTTGGCGGAGGAAGTGCCGGGAAAATCAACAGCCGCATTGGGAGAAGTCGCGCGGGAAACTGGCACACTAATCATTGCATCGCTTTTCGAGAGACGCAGCGCCGGCCTCTATCACAACACCGCGGCAATCATCGACACGAATGGAAAATTGCTCGGTAAATATCGCAAAATGCATATTCCCGATGATCCGCTGTATCACGAAAAGTTTTACTTCGCGCCGGGGGATCTCGGATTTCGAGCGTGGAATACAGCGCGGGGCAAGATCGGTGTCTGCGTTTGCTGGGATCAATGGTATCCGGAGGCGGCGCGACTGACCGCATTGCGCGGCGCAGAGATTATTTTTTATCCAACTGCAATAGGCTGGCATCCGGGCGAGAAAAAGGAATTTGGAAAAGCGCAACATTCCGCTTGGGAGACGATTCAGCGTGGTCATGCGATCGCCAATGGGTGCTATGTCGCGGTGGCGAACCGCGTCGGTCACGAAGCGCCCGCCGGTGGGGATGGCATCGAATTTTGGGGCCAAAGTTTCGTGTGCGGACCGGACGGCGAAATCATGGCGAAAGGTTCGATCGATCGAGAAGAGATTGTGGTGGCCGAGATCGATTGGGCTCGCGTCAACGAGCAGCGGACGCACTGGCCATTCTTGCGAGATCGCAGAATCGACGCCTACGGCGGCATTGAACAGCGGATGATCGATTAGTTTTGTAGGGCGTTTCTGTGAAACGCCAGGCGTCTGACACAGACGCCCTACCAGTATTGCTTAATGCAATAATTGCTGGGGATTGCGGAATTCAAACGCTGTTCGAATTCGCCCGTTATGCTAATACGAGGGCCATGACCGCAAACGCTGTTCAATCGAGGCGCCGGCCCTGGTATCGCCCTTCGTTGACGGTGCAAATCATGATCGGGCTGGTTGTCGGCGGCCTGATCGGATGGCTGCGGCCCGATTGGGGGAACGCAGTTTATTTCTTGCGCGACATTTTCATTAACCTGATCAAATCGATCATCGCGCCGCTTGTATTCTCAACCATTGTGGTGGGAATCGCGGGCGCCGGTGCGCTGCGCAAAGTGGGGCGCATGGGAATCAAGGCGCTGATCTATTTTGAGATCGTTACCACAGCTGCGCTCGTGATCGGACTAGCGGTGGTCAATTTTACAAAGCCCGGCGCCGGCGTGACTCTCGCCGCAACCAGCACCGACGTTCTCAAGACGATCGGCCAAACTCATCCCCAGACCTTCGTCGAAACCATCGTGCATGTTTTCCCCGCGAGCATAATCGAGGCGATGGTGCGGGGCGATGTTTTGCAGATTGTCGCATTCAGCGTGCTCTTCGCACTCGCCGTGTCAGCCGTTGGCGAAAAAGGCAAACCAATCGTCCGCGTGATGGCCAGCCTTTCGCAAGTCATGTTCAAGTTCACCAATTACGTGATGCTATTTGCACCCATCGGCGTGGGCGCCGCGATGGCACACACGATTGGCACGCAAGGCCCGGCTGTGCTGTTAAACCTCGGAAAATTGATCGGCTCGCTTTATCTCGCGCTCGTGATTTTCATTGCTCTTATTTTTGGACTGGTGATTCGGATCGCGCGGATTCCGTTAAGACAATTCGTGCGTGCGGTGCGCGAGCCTGCGGCGCTCGCATTTGCGACGACAAGTAGCGAATCGGCGCTGCCGAAAGCGATGGAATCGATGGAACGTTTCGGCGTGCCCCCGCATATCGTTGGATTCGTGATGCCAACCGGGTATTCGTTCAATCTGACCGGGTCAACCTTGTATCTCGCGATGGCGTCCGTGTTCGTCGCCCAAGCAGCCGAAACGACGATGGGATGGCATATGTCGTTAGGCCAACAAATCACAATGATGCTGACGTTGATGCTGACTTCGAAAGGAGTAGCCGGCGTGCCGCGGGCATCACTGGTCATTCTTCTCGGGGCATTGAATTCGTTTGTGCCAGCAGGATTGGGACCGATCGGTGTGGCCATTATTTTCGGCGTCGATGAACTGATGGACATGGGCCGCACATGCGTGAACGTCATCGGCAATTGTCTGGCAACGGTCGTCGTCGCGCGATGGGAAGGCGAATTCGATGACAAACGCGCACGCGTGTTTGGCACGCCAGCCGAAACCGACCTGGATCTCAAGCGCGGTGATATTGCCTTCGCTGATGCGGCGGTCGCTGACCGCGAATGAATTTGCCAGCCCCCAGCGTTCCTGTTGTTTTGTCGCCGAAGATCAAGGCATCGACAAATCCGAGCAGCTTCGCTTAAGCTGCGCTGATGATCGCAGTTTTGCGCATGCCTCAAGCAATTTACGTGATGCAGATTTTGGCCTCCGCTTTTCTGGCGATTTTGTTCCTTCAATCGGGGATTGATAAAGTCATCGATCGCCGCGGTAATTTGGAATGGCTAAAAGGACATTTCGCGAAGAGTCCACTGGCTGGAATCGTTCCTGCCTTGCTTATTTGCATAACGATTTTGGAGGCCGCGGCAGGCGCGTTGAGCGCCGTCGGCTGCGTGCTGGTAATTCTTTTGAAAGATTCGACGATTGCGTTCTATGGAGCAATTCTTTCCGCGGCAGCCATCACGGCGCTTTTTTTTGGTCAGCGAATCGCGAAAGATTATGCCGGCGCGGCAGTGCTTGTTCCTTACTTTCTGCTCACACTGCTCGCAATTTATCTGCTTGCGCAGCCATGACTTGACTATGACCTTCAAATCCGGCAATCAATAGGCGCTAACGTGCACGTCGAGGCCGAAGTTCCTACGATGAGTCTCGTGTACGATGTGGGAATGTTTAACGGCGATGATACCGCCTATTACTTGGAAAAAGGATTCCGCGTAGTCGGCGTCGAGGCCAACCCAAATCTGATCTCTCGGTTAAAGGAGCGCTTCAGCGCCGAGATCGAACAGAAGCGCCTCGTAATCGAGAACGTCGCCGTGGTCGGGGTCGAAGGGGAGGTCGAGTTGTTCATCGCTGGCGACAATAAGCCGCAAAGCTCGTTAACCCGCCGGGTCCTCGACCTGCACAATGTGCCTGCAACATCAACCCGCGTGCGCGGCTTGATTTTGTCGAGTCTTGTCCAGCGTCACGGTACGCCGGCGTTTATGAAGATTGATGTAGAGAACTCCGACCTCATCGCGCTACGCGATCTCGCCAGCCACGGCATCAAGCCCCCGGACATCTCGGTCGAGGCGCACGAAATTGCGGTTATCGGTCCAGCTCTACAACATGGGTTACGCACATTATCGCTTTATCAACGGCAAGATGGTCCCCACGCGCTTTGCAAATGCGTGCGTGCGGCGAATCGACGGCACTCGCGCCCCTTTTACATTTCACTCTCCACTCGAGCGGGCCGTTCGGCGACGACTTCGATGAACATGGCTGAGCTTCGAGCAAGCCGTGGCGGTTTGGTCGTGCCGACAGACCATTCTAGGCCCGGGTTGGTACGACGTGCATGCGCGTTGACGCCATGACTCCGCCCGACTTTACTCCTCTACGCGTCCAGCAGCTCCCAGCGTCTCGTGAACTCACTGAGTAGCGCGTCTTTTTGACTCGTGCTCAATTCGGTCAGATCCCCCGCTACGGATTTCAGCATCCCCGAAACGACATAGCTGTTTTTAAATGCCGAATGATAGAGGCCTTTCCAGCGGACGCTGTATCCAAGAGGATGATGCATTCCTGTGTCACGGCACCTCGCTATGACTGGCCAGAAGCAGACTTTCCCTTCTGCAAGACAGCGATCCACCACTGCTCGGTCACCCCTTGTCGTTCCCCTCGTATCACCAAATTCAGTCCACTTCTCACGGGTAGTGGCGAAACAGCTTGATGGCACAAAGTCGAGATAGACGAACTTATCAATCAAATTGTGGCTTTCTGCTAGGGCCAGAGCATGGGCTACGGCGATTTCGGAAGGGGTGTGCCTGTGTGAATCAAAAAATCTCGATTCCCCGGCAATCGCCCACACGTTGGGACGCAAGAACATCGGATGAGCGAGCGCTCTCTCAAACCATCCGATCGCATCGCGTTCGAAGATCAGGTCGTCCTCTGAGAAGATGACGAATTCGCTGCTTTGCAATGCCCGGCTTATGAGCCGCTCAGCGGTACGATAGGGTCCATTGTTCTCCTCCGACCGGTCAAAACGGACCGACACGAAGTGATCCCTGTTCCTTGAGATCCATACTTCAAGCGCTTGGGTGGTTTGCGCCCAAGCCGAACGATATTTTTCTGTCTCGGCCGACTTGGAACAGGCGTCCTGCAGAATAACAAGATGATACTTTTTTGAGCCACTCGATCGCGCGATTGAATCCAACGTGCGAAGAATGCTATCAGCCTTATTGAACGCTTGGATAGCGATTGCCGTTGCCACACGAAAACTTCGCCACTGCCTTTCCAGATTCAAGCCCGTCTCGGTCTGTGCTGGATTCTTTCTGGAGAAAAGCCCGCACTGTGCTTGGATAGGAGGCCAGTCAATCATTGTCGAAATCTTGGGTTCAGCTATCGATTAAACGTGACACTCCCGGCTCCTTCTTCTTCCACTCCGAAATCCCGTGGCTCCGCGCCTGAAACGAGCGGTACCGGACAAAATGCGCGTGTGTCATCCTCCTCTGCCGAACTCAACACGCGATCAATCTACGTCGCGAGAAGCACTGAAGTGGACAACAACTGGCTGGAGAACCGCGCCAACCGCTGGTACAAAGCCGGATCAAGCCCCGACGATGGTGCTGGCCAGTACGCTTTTCAGCGGCTGCGGCAGAAATGGTTCACGCCGCGAATTAGGCCCAAATTCAAATTCGTGCGAGACGACAAATTTTATGCCATTGGATCGTGTTTTGCTCGTGGAATTGAACACGCACTCACTGGGCGCGGAGTTACCGTTGAGAGCATGGCACCGGAGTTCACTAAGCTTCAGCCGGTAAACAAGGAGGTAACAGGGCTCGGTTTCACGAATAAGTACAACACGTTTTCAATCTTGAATGAACTCCGTTGGGCCCTTGACCCAGAAGCAGTTTTTCCTGTGGACTCAATTTTCCAGGTCACAGAAAGCACTTGGTTTGATCCACACAGCACCCCAACGCTCGAGCTGGCTGGGTTTTCGGAAACGCTCGATCGTCGTGCACTGATGCAAACGGTCGCAAAGCGAGTGGCGCACTGCCGCGGTCTGATTATAACACTAGGCCTCGTCGAAGTCTGGCGCGACTGCGAAACCGACGTGTACACTAATTCCCCTCCGATCCGCTCGATGTTAAAGCCCGACCCAAATCGCTACGAGTTTCACCTCACTAGCTTCATTGAGAACTGGGAAAGCCTCGAAGCCATACACGCATTGCTGACCCGCTATGGCTACCCTGATCTTCGCATTGTAATTACCGTGTCCCCCGTGCCCTTAATGGCGACATTTTCAAAGATGGACGTGGTGGTAGCCAACACCTACGGAAAATCGCTGTTGCGGACAGTCGCCCAGGAGTGGGCCGGCGCGCATGCAAATGTGGATTATTTTCCAAGTTACGAAATCGTCCAAAACTCCGATCGTGCAGCGGCATGGGAAGTCGATCTAAGGCACGTAACAGGTGCTGCGGTACAGCATATTATGGACTTGTTCGTAAGGAAATATATCGAGTGACGTCATAGTTTGAGCAGTTGTATGACTCCTCTATGAGTTCGAATGGCGTGCGGCATAAGGTGCCGGAGCGCGCACACCGCTGCACCAGGCTTCATGCGCTTTGTGTCGCTGTTCTAATCGCTTATTTCCTGCATTTTGCTCTGCCGGCGCGACACGGAGGATTTCGTGAAGACGAGATGATGAACATCTGGGCGTACTGGTATGTGGGCCCGGTTCACTCACTCTTAGCGCTCGCCAAGTTTTGGACATCATATTATCGGCCTGGAGGTGCGCTTTACTATCTGCCCCTCTATCACTTTTTCGGATTAGCTCCTTTCCCTTATAGAGTCGTCCAAATTAGCATCCTCGCTTTGTCAATCCCCATCGCCTACTATCTGGCCCGACTTCTCGCCTCCTCCGGCTCGGTCGCTTTCCTTGCGGTTCTTGCTTTCTGTTACCATCCGTATGCAGCGAACTTGGTGTTCGTTGGTGCGTTTATTTACGACGTGTTATGCGGCCTCTTCTATTTTGCCGCATTGACCTACTACGTCCACATCCGGGAGAAAGGGGAGAATCTTCTTCCATTGCAGCTAGTGCTATTCCTGGTGCTATATGTTTGTGCCCTTAACAGCAAGGAGATGGCGGTTACACTTCCGGTGATCGTTTTGATCTACGAGCTTTTAAAGACACCGCGTTGGGCTAACTGGAACGCGTTCCTCTCCTGGACGTGGCGCGACGCAGCCCCGGCTTTAACTGGAGGCGCTATCACCGCGTTTTATGTCTACAGCAAAATCAGTGGCACCGGCTCCACCCCCGGATCTGAACCTTATCGGCCCATCTATTCATGGCATAATTTTGTAACATCCAACACAAGGTTTGTCGGTGAGTTGTTATACGCTCCCCAGGCAGTTACTCCAACAGCCCTTTTACTCCTGTGGGCGGCTGTATTCAGTTACGCGTTTTTGCGACGGGATCGTATGCTTCGGCTCATGGCCTTCTGGATAGTGATCATTCCTCTCCCGATAGCATTTATTCTTCCGATTCGCAGAGGCGGATGTCTCTACCTTCTGCTTTTCGGGTGGGCAATGATTTGTGCAAGAGCTTCATGTGATTTGATTGCGTTTGCGGCAAACGCGTTGGTCGTCCACGGCAAAAAAATCGGAATCTATCGCACGCGTCAGGCCATGCTGGAGAGGCCCGTTCATTCGACTGCTGGGGACGCACTGATCGCTGGAACCTCAAATGCTACCGATGGGAAGACTCCTGGTCGGACTCTGAGGATCGCTCTAGTCTCCGTGTTGACAGTTTCATTCGCACTCTTTACTGACTGGGAAAATCGTCGTCTTGCGACGGTGCCAAATTTGCTTGGCGTCGGTCAAAAGGTCAGTCACGTCATCGCCGCATTCCATTCCCTGAATCTGCAGCCAGCGCCCCACAGCACAGTGCTCCTCAAACCGGACGAACAGCTATTCCAAAACAAATGGCATCCTCTATTCATCGCTTCTTTGGTTTGGAATGATCATTCCCTCCAAATCTGGATCGATAAAGTAAGTAAACTTACGCCAGAGCAGCTCGCAAAAGCCGACTACGTCATCTCGCTCACTGAATTCGAAGCGACGGTGATCCGGTCGCCCAACAGGCAAAAAACCAAATAAGGGTTTGATTAATGAATTTGTGCCTCACACGACGCGCGTTGTTTTGTGGCTCAACGAGCTACTGAAGAAGACCATCCGAAGAGTTTCTAATCGCAACGCTTTTAATTCTCACCGCCCGACGCATATCACGGCTAGCCTCTGGACACTTGCGTGACGTGTTTGGTCCAGCGCGGCCGCCACCGTGCCTTTCACACGCGCTTAACGAACAGATTCCCGTGCGATTCGTTAGACGCAATTTCGGTGGAGAAAAAAGGCCGTCTGTGGTTAACTGGTAGGTTCGACATCTTCCGGCAAAATGCCTGCGCAAACAATCAAGATTAGCGGTGCCCGCCAGCACAATCTCAAGAACCTCCACGTCCAGATTCCGCGGGAGAAGCTGGTGGTTATCACCGGTCTAAGCGGCTCGGGGAAATCCTCGCTCGCTTTCGACACGCTTTATGCGGAAGGGCAACGCCGTTACGTCGAAAGCCTTTCCGCTTATGCGCGGCAGTTCCTCGATCAAATGGAAAAACCAGATGTCGATTTCATTGAAGGCTTGTCGCCTGCCATCGCCATCGAACAACGCAGCGCCGGTGCGAACCCACGATCGACAATCGCTACCACGACTGAGATCTACGATTACCTGCGGATCCTTTTTTCCGCGGTGGGCCAACCGCATGATCCCCTCACCGGGCGACCGCTCAGCCGTCAAACGCCTCAGCAAATCGTCGATCAGGTCCTGGCGTACGAGCCCGGCGCCAAAATCGTTGTGCTGGCGCCGTTAATTGAGAATCAGCCCGGTGAGTTCCGGGACGTGCTCGAAAAACTCAGGCGTGAAGGATTCGTTCGTGCGCGCATCGACAGCCAGATGATCGAACTGGATCGCACCGAGCCGATCCGGCTGAAGAAAGGCGAGCGTCACACGATTGAAGCGGTGGTTGATCGGCTGGTCGTCCGCGACGGCATTCGGGTGCGGCTGACAGACTCAATCGAAACGGCTCTCAAATGGGGCGGCAATCGCATTGTCGTTTTGTGCCAAACGCGCACCGCAGGTGATAATTGGGCAGAATGCCGCTATTCCACGGATTACGGGAATGCTGAAACCGGCTTCAATTTAGGCGAGCTGACACCGAGACATTTTTCTTTCAACAGCCACCTCGGCGCTTGTCCGGCTTGCCACGGTCTGGGAACACAGTTGGTAGTCGATCCTGAGCTGATGATCTCCGACCAGACTAAAACGCTGGCCGAAGGAGCAATCACACCCTGGCGGCGCGGCACAAAACGCATGCGAGTTTACTATCGGCATCTACAGGATGCGCTGATCAAGCACTTCAACGTGAACGAAGACATGCCGTTCGCCGATTTGCCTGAAGCCTTCAAAGCCGCGCTTTACTTCGGCACGAATGGCCAGCCGATTGAAATGAAGTTTGGCGGCAACTCCGATAAATCGCGAGCAGGCGGCGAAAAGAAAACCACGAAACCATTCGAGGGACTCGTGCCCCAAATGCAGCGGCTTTATGAGCAAACCGAGAGCGAGTTCACGCGCAATCGGATTCGAGCCTTTATGACACGCGAGACATGCGAGGTCTGCGGCGGCGCAAGACTCAAACCCGAAATCCTTGCGGTCACAATCAAGGCCCGAGATGGCCGCGAATTGAACATCCATCAGTTCAGTCAGCAAAACGTGGAAGACGCGCTGCGATTCATTGGTGGTCTCGACCTGACTGAGCAGCAACAGACCATCGTGACAGACGTTGTCCGCGAGATTCGCTCGCGTCTGCAATTCCTCGCCGAGGTCGGGCTAGGCTATCTCACATTGAATCGCGAGAGCGGCACGCTTTCCGGCGGCGAAGCGCAACGGATACGCCTAGCGACACAGATAGGTTCCGGTCTGGCTGGCGTTCTCTACATTCTCGATGAACCGAGCATTGGTCTACATCAACGCGACAATTCGCGGTTACTGGGAACGTTACGAAAACTGCGCGATCTTGGGAATTCCGTTATCGTAGTCGAGCACGATGAAGAAACGATTCGGGCTGCCGACCATATTCTTGATCTTGGTCCGGGCGCAGGGCCGCGTGGCGGCGAGATTGTGGCAGAGGGAACTCTAGATGACATCGCGCGTGCGAAAAATTCTTTGACTGGCGATTATCTTTCCGGACGTGCACGCATAGCGGTTCCAAAACAACGCGCTCAACCGCGGCCCGATGGCTGGCTTACGGTCGTAGGCGCAAGTGAAAACAACCTGAAGAAAATCGATGTCTCATTTCCTCTCGGCTGCCTAACGTGTGTGACTGGTGTTTCCGGCAGCGGCAAATCGACCTTGGTAGACGACATTTTTCGGCGCACGCTTTTCCGGCATTTCTATAACTCGAAAGATAAGCCGGGCGCTCACAAATCGATTCGCGGTCTGGAACAGATCGACAAGGTAGTTGTGATCGACCAAAGCCCGATCGGACGGACGCCGCGGTCGAATCCGGTCACCTACACCGGCGCGTTCACCCCGATGCGCGAACTGTTCGCGCAATTGCCCGCAGCGAGGATCCGCGGTTATGACGCAGGTCGGTTCAGTTTCAATGTTAAAGGCGGTCGTTGCGAGAATTGCGAGGGCGGAGGCTTGATCAAAATCGAGATGCATTTTTTGCCCGACGTTTACGTCGAATGCGAGGTTTGCCGGGGCAAACGCTACAACCGCGAGACGCTCGAGATCACCTACAAAGGCAAGAATATTGCAGATGTGCTCGATCTAACGGTGGACGAAGCCGCGCGATTCTTCCGCAATGTGCCGACCATCGCGGAAAAGCTTAATTCGTTGCTCGACGTTGGCTTGGGCTATCTCCGACTCGGACAGGCCGGAACGACTCTTTCAGGCGGCGAAGCGCAGCGTGTGAAACTTGCCACAGAACTTGCCAAGAAAGCGACCGGTCGCACCGTTTACATTCTCGATGAACCGACGACTGGGTTGCATTTCGCCGATATTGAAAAATTACTGGAGGTGTTGATGAAGCTCCGCAACGCGGGCAACACCATCGTGGTGATTGAACACAATCTCGAGATGATTAAGTGCGCCGACTGGATCATTGATTTGGGTCCTGAAGGCGGCGAACATGGCGGCGAGGTGGTCGGATCGGGGCCGCCTGAGAGGGTCGCCACTATTGGGGCCAGCCATACCGGGCAATACTTACAGGCGATGCTGGAGAGAAGATGAGACATATCGGACGCTTAGCCCTCACATGCCTGATCGGGGTACTCAGCCCAGTCGCCCGCGCAGATATCTCCGCTGAAATCGCCCAGGCCAGCACGCCGCTTTCGGAAGGCGTGCCGGAAGTGGCGGTCGTGCGGTTGCAATCGCTGCTAAATAAAAATCTGCCAGAACCACAATGGCGCGCAGTCGCCGAAAAACTTGCAGAAGCGCAGGTGGCCGCAAACGAACCGGAGGCCACGTTGGTTCTCTTAACCGACGCGAGATTACGCGACTTGCCATGGGCGAAATTCTGGCGCGCCCAGGCGCTGGCCAGTCTGCACCGGTGGGCCGATGCGCTGCCGCTTTACGAGGAATGGACTAACGACAGTTCGCCGTGTCAGAGAGCAGCTGTTTTTGGCGCGGGCGACATGTTGCGCGCGTTAGGAAAACGCCAGGAAGCTTTGACAAAATTCATTCTGCTGGCGCATGACAAAGAATGGGGCACGCGAGCCCAGCTGCGAGCGGCTGAGCTGCACATTGAATTGGGGAACGCTGCCGAGGCACGCCGGCTCTTGGAGCAGTTGCAGCCGGTTTCCGTCGCAGAGCGGCGCGAGCGGCGTGTGTTGCGCGGGCGTCTCGAACTGATTTCGCACCGGCCTCAACGAGCCATCGAAATGTTTCAGGCGATTCTGAAAAGGCCGGAGGGAACGCCTCATCCCGTTCTGCTCGCTGCGCTCATCGGCAGCGCTGAAGCGCATTTGCAGCTTAAAACACCGGAGACCGGAGATGACGTACTCGAGCGTTTCATTGATCGTAACCATGCAGACCCTGATCTCCCGCTGCTATTCCTAAAGCTCGATGAGCTGTATCGCGCCGAACACAAACCGTCGCGCAATGAACTGGAAAAGTGGGTCCGCAGGCCCGAACAGCCGCGGCGAATATACGCGCGCTGGTATCTTGCGCGCTTGGAGATTCGCGCGGGCCGCAGAGAGCGGGCACGCCAATTGTTCACAGATCTGCGACAGACAGAAATCAAAACGCCGGACATTGCACCTGGTCTTGTCGAGTTTGCCGAATTTGAAATTAACGATGGTCGCTTTGATGAAGCGATATCCATCCTGGACGATGCGCGCCTGTTACGGCCCGAACCGACCCTGTTGACCCAGATCGATTTTTTATCTGCGCAAGCGCAGTATTTGGCGAAGCGATTCGATACAGCAACAGCCGCCTTCGAACAAATCGCGCAGCGCGATTCGCGTTGGTCGAAAGCCGCGCTGTTTAACGCATCCAGCGGTTGGTTGCAGGTCGGCAATCACACTCGTTTCATCGCTGATTACAACCAACTGGAAAAACAGGGCGGCGACGAACAATCGCGCGCCGATTTGCAATTGGAGGAAGGTTTAATGCAGGCTGCCAAGGGCGATAAAAAAGCTGCTGCATCGTTGCAGCGATTCATTCACGACTTTCCAAAGAATCCGCGGGTGTCGGAGGCTTGGGTGGGCTTGGCCGAGTTGGCATTTCATTCCTCACCGCAACGCCTGGATGAAGCGCGAAAAAATCTGGATCGCGCAGTTGAGTCCAGGCCAACCTCTGCTGCCGCTGAACGCGCCGATTATCTCCGCATCTGGGTAGAAGAAACAGGCGGCGGAAATGAATCGGAAGTCATTGAGCTCGGAAAGCGATTTCTCCAGCAGCATGGCGAGTCGCAATTCGCCCGGGAAGTTCGAATGAAATTGGCCGAGCTGTATTACCGTCGCCAGGATTTCGCAAATGCGCAGACGCAGTTTGAAATTATCGCGCAAGAGAATCCGAATGACCCGCTCGCAGAGAAAGCGCTCTTTTTCGCAGCAGAATCAGCCATGTCGAGCATGAGCGAGCACACCCTGGATCGGGCACTCGTTTTATTCGATCAAGTCGTGCAAAAGAACGGCGCGATGCGCTGGGCTGCGCGCAACGAACAAGCGGTGATCGAACGAAAGCTTGGAAAACCTAAAGATGCTCTCGCCTTGTATGATGAGGTTTTGAAGAACGACGCCGGCGCATCGGAAAAACGCGAGGCGCTTTGCGGGAAAGGCGACATTTTCTTTGAGGCCGGCGCAACCGACCCGGGTAGTTATCAACGTGCCATTGAGGCCTACGACCAATTGGCTGCCGATAAGGAGGGGTCGATTCATTGGCGTAACCAGGCGCTGTTTAAAAAAGGATTATGCCTCGAGAAAAAAGGCGATCGATCCGGAGCGCTGGCGACGTTCTATAAAATTCTGGAGGACGAATCGCGGCCAGGTGAGCGCCGCGAGTTGTTCTGGTATTACAAGGCTGGATTCAACGCAGCGCGATTATTGGAGGAAGATTCGAAGTGGGAATCCGCCGTCGCGATCTATGACAAACTCGTTGCAGCCGGAGGCGGCCGTAGCGAAGAAGCAAAAGCGCGTCTGAACAACATTCGCCTCGAACATTTCCTCTGGACGGACTGAACCAGTTCTCGCGGAGGCTGGTGGAAGTGGGCTGGCGCAAAAATACGAAGTGGGTCGGGGAATAAGCTTGCTTAAATTCCTAAAGGGATCAAAATCAGGGCATGGGAAATGGAACCAGGCTGAGTCGCGTGTGCGGCTGGTCGGTCCGATCTGCAATAGGGATCTTCGCCATTGCATTCTGCGCATCAGTATTTGCTGATGATCAAAGCAAGAATGTGGTAGCGCTTCCATCGCAGCCACTGCCTGCCAAGGCAACAAAGAGAATTTGTTATGTGGTAGCGGGTGGTTCGCGCATTCCGCAGCGATGCGATCGTCTCTCTGCAATTCCGACCACTGCTGCCCACATGGACATTTACGGTCGTCGTCCGAGCGGATACTAAAAGGTCCGACGACTGTGGCGGGCGAATACTGTGCTGCCCGCATGGCAGCACGGACGGGAAGTTGTATTTTTCTGCCACGAGCCCTTCGCCGCCAGGTTTCGTCTGAACCGCCCGGCGAAATCTAAAGCGAGTTACGAAAGCGTTTACGCGGCCGTCTTAGCGCTCCCGCTCGTTAGGCAAGATTTTGCCGCCGCGATCACTGCTTTGTCGTCATTATCTGTCAGCCCCGCTAGGAAACCGCGAATCCGACGGAACGATTGACGCAAAAACAAATCTGCGGCCGAGTGGTCGGGCGATACTGAATTGCCATTTCGCCCTGCGAATTGGATCTCGCCATCGATGCGGCTCAGCACACACGTCGAAGCAAAAAGATCCATGGCCGCATTCGCGATCCGCTCCTGGACAAGCTGCATGTCCAGAATCGGCTCACGATATGTGATCAACGCGCGATTAACGGCAAAATTAAAATGCCGGATCAACCGGCCAAGTTGCCGCGCCTGCGCCCGAAGCCGTTCGCTTTGCACGGGCACGTCAGGTACAAGAACCGTCGCGCTGAGGCGGTTCTTTCCGGCCGCCCACGCTTTGTTCATTCCATCGCGCGACGGCTTCATCATCGTGTCGTAAATTTCTTTGAACTCCATTCCCGGCCCGCGCATCCCGACTAGCGCAATGAATGAAGTGAGCACTTCATTGGCCCCCTCGCCGATTTGGTTGATCCGCGCGTCACGCAACATTCTTTCCAATGGCAGATCGGTGAAGTACGCCGATCCGCCGTAAATCTGGAACACGTCGTTGATGCACTCCCAGAGCCGTTCTGTCGTAAACACTTTCAACATAGCGGTCTCAAGCATGTAATCCTCAAGGCCCCGGTCGATGAATGCCGCCGTGACAGTGGTCATCGCTTCCATGGCATAAGCGTCAGCCGCGATCCGGGCGATTTTCTTTTTCACCAGCTCGAATTCGCCCAGCGTCTTGTTGAATTGTCTGCGGGTGTTTGCGTGCGCGATTGCGAATTCCAAACACGTTTTGGCTGCACCTGTGCAGCACGCGCCAAATGTGGTACGTCCAAAATCGAGCACCGTTAGCGCGACCTTCAGACCTTTGCCTATGGGGCCAAGAACATTTTCTTTTGGCACTTTGACGTCGCGCAAGGCGAACCGTCCCGTGGCTGTGCCTTTGATTCCCGTCTTCGGCATTCGCGCTTCGAGCATTTCGAAACCCGGCATATCCGGTGTCACCAGAAACGCAGTGACAGCGGTTCTATCCGACCCGGGCACAGGAGTACGCGCCATCACCGTGAGCTCGTGCGCAATCGCAGCGTTCGTGATGTAACGTTTTTCGCCGTTCAAAATGAAATGCGAACCGTCCTCGCTGGGACGCGCTTGCATCTGCACGTTTGCCGCATCCGATCCGGCTTCTTTTTCGGTGAGCGCGAAGGCGCCGAGTTGCTCGCCAGTTACCAGTTTCGGAAGCCATTTCTGTTTTTGTTCGCGCGTGCCGAACAACAGCAACGCCCGGATCCCGATGGAGTGATGCGCGTTAACGAAAACCGATGTGGACGCGCAACGTCGTCCGATTTCTTCCAGCACCTTGCAGTTGGCCATCTGCGAAAAACCGTGTCCGCCATATTCCTTCGGTGCAGTCAGGCCGAGCACGCCGACGCGTCCCAATCCATCGATAACGCTGCGCGGAATGTCCGCCTGCCGATCGATCTCCGCCGGATCAAGATCGGCATTCAAAAATTTGCGAAGCTCCGTAAGCGTTTGATCCAGCTCGCTCTGTTGCGCCTCCGGGATGCGCGGATACGGCATCACCCAATCCGACACGAAATGCCCTTGGAAAAGTCCTTTCGCAAATCCCAGCGCCTGGGGCCCGGCAAAGAGCAGTTCCTCGGCCTGTTGAATCTCTTTCTGTCGCAGCGCGTCGAGTTTGTTCATTCAATTGAAAAGCGGGCGACGAATTCTAGCCGTGGGCGCGCGCATGTCCAATCAGGTGCATCTACGCTTTGCAGGCCCAAAGCGTAACGACTCGGAAATTCGATGTTGCAACAGTACCCGAGGTTCGTCCTCAGCTACAGCCCTGGCTCGTGCCGCACTCGGTGCAGACGCCGCAGGCACCGGCGCGAATGACTTTGTCGCTGCCGCACACGGAACAGGTAATGCCCATGAAGATGCTGCCAAGCGCTACGGTTACTCGGTCTGATGAAGTGCCAGCGCCGTTACCGTTTCCTGCGGCAGACGTCCCACCGTTTCCACGATTGGACGGATGTCCAGTGATGACGTCGATCACTTCCTTGTCGCCTGTGCGCGCGAGATCGGTGACCGGCCGATTCAGTGCTTTCTTCTCGATGTCGGGAATTTCTTTGAGCGGTAGATCGGGTTGCGCGCGATTCGGCGCGGTCGCTTCCTTGTAACCTTTGATGAACTGGCACGCGAGCCAGCGGAACACGTAATCGGTGATGCTCGTCGCATGGCGAATGTCGGGATTTTTTGTGAATCCGCTCGGTTCGAACCGCTGATACGCGAATTTTTTCACCAAACTCTCGAGCGGCACGCCGTACTGAAGTGCAATCGAGGTGAGCGTGCCGACGGTGTCCATCAAACCGCCGATAGTGCTGCCCTCCTTCGACATTGTGATGAAAAGCTCGCCCGGCTGGCCATCCTCGTACAAGCCGACGGTGATATAGCCTTCGTGTCCGGCGATTTCGAATCGGTGGGTCATGGAATCGCGTGTATCAGGCATGCGGTGACGCACCGGTTGATCAGCTTGGCTGCGGAGCGTGGTGAGTTCTTGCTCTAGTTCGAGAATCCGTTTCTGCAGTGCGTCCGCGACCGTCGCAATGGTAAGGCCGCGATCAGCGTCGGTTGCGGCGCCCATGTCTTTTGTCTTCCGGGTGTTCAACGGCGCAGAGCGCTTCGAGCCTTCGCGATAAATTGCGACCGATTTCAGGCCGAGCCGCCAGCCTTCGATGTACGTGTTCATGATATCGTCCACGCTGGCTGACTCCGGCAGATTAACGGTCTTGGAAATCGCGCCGCTGAGGAATGGCTGAGCAGCCGCCATCATTTTCAGGTGTGCAAGGTAATGCAGCGAGCGCTCGCCCTTGAACGGCTTGAACGCGCAATCGAACATCGGCAAATGCTCCGGCTTCAGTCCGGATGAAATCCTGGTGCCGTCGGAATCGATCACGTCCTCGATCGTGTCGAACGCGTCGATATGCGCTACGATGCGCTCGATTTCATCGGAGGCGTAAGCGAGTTTCTCCAGCGCGGGCTTGATCGTTTGATTGACAATCTTCAGCATGCCGCCGCCCGCTAGCAGCTTGTATTTCACCAGCGCAATGTCCGGTTCGATCCCGGTGGTATCACAATCCATCAGGAAACTAATCGTGCCCGTGGGCGCAAGAACGGTTACCTGTGCGTTGCGATAACCGTGGCGGTTTCCAACGTCTGCCGCTTCGTCCCAAGTCTTTGCGGCTTCCTCTTTCAAATGCTCGAACTCTTTTGCATCCGGGATTTGGTGCACCGCGCATCGGTGCAGCTCGATCACTTCTAACATTGCCGCGACGTTGTCTTTTGCGACCGGCTTCGCCACGCCGCTGGCACGTGAATCGCGATACCCGGGAAACGGTCCCATCGTCCGCGCCATGCGCGCGCTCTGCGCGTAGGCTTCCCCCGTCATGATCGCCGTGATCGCGCCGCAGAGCGCCCGGCCTTCGACGCTGTCGTAGCCGTAGCCGTAGCTCATGATCAGCGAGCCCAAATTTGCGTAACCCAGTCCGAGCGTCCGGAAGATGTGCGAGTTCTCCGCTATTTCCCTGATCGGGTAACTGGCGTTATCGACGATGATTTCCTGCGCGGTGATGAAAATCCTCACCGCGGCCTTGAACCGCTCGACATCAAAATCCCCGTCAGCGGTTTTGAACTTCATTAAGTTCAGCGAAGCGAGATTGCAGGCGGTGTTGTCGAGGAAAAGGTACTCACTGCATGGATTCGTAGAATTTTGCCGGTCGGTGCCTTTGCACGTGTGCCATTTGTGAATGGTCGTGTCGAATTGCATTCCCGGATCGCCACAGATCCATGTGCCCTCAGCGATTTTGCGCAACAGCGCGCGCGCATACTTTTTCTCGCACGGTTTGCCGTCGATTACGCGACGCGTCCACCATTCGCGACCCTCCAGCGCTGCGTCCATGAATTCATCGCTTGCACGGACACTGACGTTTTCATTCTGATACATCACCGAGCCGTAGGCGTCGCCGTTGTAACTACCATCGTAACCGTGCTCGATCAGCGCCCACGCCTTCTTTTCTTCCTTCTGTTTGGCGTCGATGAACTCTTCGATGTCCGGATGCCAATCCTTGAGCGTGTTCATCTTGGCCGCGCGCCGCGTTTTTCCGCCGCTCTTCACCACGTTCGCAATCTGGTCGTAAACTTTCAGAAACGAGAGCGGTCCGCTGGGTTTGCCGCCGCCGCTCAATTTTTCCCGTGTCGATCGGAGCGACGAAAGATCTGTGCCAGTGCCGCTGCCGTACTTGAACAGCATCGCTTCGCTGGTCGCCAGGCGCATGATGTCCTCCATTGTGTCACCCACGTTCTGGATGAAGCAGGCGCTGCCCTGCGGGTATTCATATTGCGAAGCTGCGCGTTCCGCTTCGCCCGTCTCACGATTGTAAAAATAATTCCCCGCACCCGCGCCTTTGCCGACGCCGTATTGATGATACAACCCTACGTTGAACCAAACCGGCGAATTGAACGCGCCGTGCTGGTTCAAGCACAGCCAGGTCAGCTCGTCATAGAAAGTTTCCGCGGCTTCCGCATCTGCGAAGTAACTATCCGCGATTCCGCAGTCGGTGAGGGTGCGGGTGACGCGATGAATTAACTGCCGGACCGAAGTTTCTCTTCCGCCTTTGTATGGATCGGTGCCGTTGGCGATGTCGCCGTAGAAATACTTCGACACGGCGATTTTCGTGGCGAGAGGGCTCCAATTCTTCGGGACCTCAATGGCTTCCTGTTTGAAAATGACCTTGCCGCCGTCGTCGGTGATTTCCGCGGTGCGTCGTTCCCATTCGATCTGATCGAATGGCGCGACGGCAGCATCGCTGAACACACGCTTAAAACGTAGGCCCCCATTTTTCTTCTTCTCCATCCTGTTTTTTCGACGTGCAGCCGAGTGTGTCGGTTTATTTAGTGACGCGGGCGGAATTCCGGGTTTGAGTTGGATCATCGCGGTAAGGGAGGGGTTGAGGTTTTCGAATAAGCTGGGAATACTAGTGAACAGCGGCGCCAAGAACCTGTGAATACCGGTCAACAACAAGTAATAGCGTGGCTGTCCGTGTGGACATACAAGATGCAGTAAGCTTGTCAGACATGGCAAGCCTTTAATTGTAACATTTTTAGCCTCGTGAGGCAGAGAATTCTGTCTGCCAGACGGGTCGGAGCAAGCCAGGCGATGGGCTGAACACAACGCTGAACATCCAACGCCCAATGCTGAACGCCGAATCTCGAAGACAGTTGCATTCGATGTTGGATGTTCGACGTTCGACGCTCGGCGTTTTTTTCTCCTAAAAGGAAGGGTGGCTGAGTCCGGTTTAAGGCACTCGACTCGAAATCGAGCGTGGGGAAACTCACCGTGGGTTCGAATCCCACCCCTTCCGCCAGTCTTCAGGCCAACAATGATGACCCAAGTAAGAACATTTCGCTTATGCGCAGCAATGCCAGTTTTTTACGTCCGCCGGTGCGCCGCGAATCGCTTCGCCCGCCGCCATATGGATGTCGATTCGCGTAGCGCCTTTGCAATCTTGAGTCCTGCCTCCGCGAGGAACGTCGCGCCTTGAGGGAAGCGGACCCGCTTTGTCGTCGGCTCGCTTTCCGGTGTTTCGAGCAAACTTTGTTCGGACAACCGCGCGTATTTCCCACCAAGCGCAAGCAGTTGCTCGTGAGTTCCGCGCTCGACGATACGGCCGTGATCAAGCACGAGAATCTGGTCTGCGCGTACGACAGTGGAAAGCCGGTGTGCGATTACGATGGAAGTACGGTCGAACATCAGAGTCTCCAGCGCTTCCTGGATCAGTCGCTCCGTGGTCGTGTCCACGCTTGCCGTCGCTTCATCCAAAATCAGAATTGGCGGATCCTTCAAGAGTGCCCGCGCAATCGAAAGCCGCTGCTTTTCGCCCACACTCAACTTTACTCCGCGCTCCCCCACAACGCTGCTCAATCCGTGCGGCAGCCGATCGATGAAGGGACGCGCGTTTGCCACCGCCGCTGCCTCCAGCAGTTCTTCATCCGTCGCATCAGGCTTCCCAATTTGCAGGTTCTCGCGGATGGTGCCGTTAAACAAAAAGCATTCCTGTGTCACCATCCCGATCTGTTGCCGCAATGCGCGAATGTTGAAATCACGAATAGGGTTTCCGTCGACTAAAATCTCGCCGCTATCGAACTCGTAGAAGCGCGTGAGTAGATTGATGATCGTGGATTTTCCCGCGCCGGTCGTGCCGACAAGCGCGACCGTCTCACCCGGGCGCGCGTGAAATGAAATGTCACTCAGTGTCGGCAGCTCGCCGGAATAGCTGAAACTGACGTGCCGGAACTCAATCTCGCCGCGCACGGGTTGAGCAATCGTTTCTCCACCCTTCGGTTCGCCTTCGGAATCGAGAATTTCGAAGACGCGCTCGCCGGCGGCGCGTCCTGCCTGTACCAGTTGATTGAGTTCATGCAGTTTCCCCACTGGCTCGTAGAGAAAACTTGCAAGCACAAGAAAGGCGCCAAAATCCCCCAACTGGAAAGCGCCTGATAAAATATCGCGCGCCCCCACGGCCACCACCAGCAGCACCCCGAGCGACCCGAACAAATACATTGCAGAATGGTAAAGCGCCCACACGCGCGTGACGACGAAGGTGGCGCGCCGCAACTCGTCACTCTCTTTGTTGAAGCGACGATCTTCCTCAGGCTCGCGTCCAAAACTTTTGATCTGACGAATGCCGGAGAGATTGTCGTGCAGGAGCGAATTCATCGACGAAGCCGCGCGGCGGTGCAGCCGATATCGCCGGTGCGCTGTGAGCGTATACCAAAGCGCGCCGCCGGCTAGCAACGGCACCGGCGCGAGCGCGACCAACGCTAGTTTTGTGCTGAGATAAAACATTCCCGCAACCACTACCACGATCTGCAGTATCGCCACCGTGCCCTTCTCAATGCCGTCGATGAGGACGCGCTCGACCGCGCCCACGTCCTCTAGAATCCGCGTCATTAGATCTCCGGTGGGGCGATTATCGAACCAGCGGAGTGGCAGAGTTTGAATGTGCGAATACAGATCGCGGCGCAGATCGAAAATGACTTTTTGCTCAAAGGTATTGTTGAGCAAAAGGCGAAGATAATCCAAGCCTCGTTGAACCAACATGGCGAAAGCCACGAGAATAAGCAGCGGAAGCAAACGTTCCGGATGGTGACCCTTGATGACGTTATCGAGAATATATTTCGTCGCCGCAGGTGGAACGATCATCATGAGCGTGCCCACGATCGCGCAAGCCAATGTCGCCATCGCGAGCATCGGATAGCGTTTTAGATAAACAAAGACGCGCCAGACCGTTTTCACTTTCCTTGAAACTCAGTGACGTAGATAAGATCGAACTATTCACTCATGCGCGATCACAAGTAAAGAAGGCGAGCAGTTGGTTTCTACGCTTCGGACCCGATTGATCTAACCGTGGATTCGAATCCCATCTCTTCGCCAGTTTTCTAGTGAATCATTGGCGGTTGGTCGCTAAAAGAGATTGGAATCCAACACGACCAGCACCAGACCAGCCATCACATCGGTAACCGCACGTCTGTGTCCCAGTTCACTTTGAATCCAATTCGCCACGGCACTGCATCCAATCTGGGAATGAAATCGCTATTGCATCCGATGCGTTCAACGGCACTTTCCTCACTTCGCTCTCGTTGCTCTATGAATATTCTTTGTCGTTTCTTTTATTTCTCAATCACGATCGTCGTTTGCTCGTTGACAACTGTCTCGGCACAAAACCTGCCGAACACGACGCGGCTACTGCGTTTTCCGACCACGAATGATCGGGACATCGTCTTCTGTTACGCAGGCCAATTGTATACGGTCGGCAAAGACGGCGGCACGGCGCGGCGCCTGACGAGCGGCCCGGGTTACACTTCGTTTGCGCGTTTTTCACCCGATGGAACGCAGATCGCCTTCACTTCGGAATATGATGGCAACAGGGAAGTTTATGTGATGCCCGCCGAGGGCGGCACACCGAAACGGCTCACGACTTCAGCGACGCTCGGGCGCGACGATGTTTCCGATCGCATGGGGCCTAACAACATTGTGATGGCATGGGAAAACACCAAGCCGCTCATGGTGTTCCGCTCGCGCATGAGATCGTTCGACGATTTCGTCGGCTCGCTTTTCGCCGTAGGTATGGACTCAGAATTGCCGCAACAATTGCCGGTGCCACGCGGCGGATTCGTTTCGTTTTCGCCGGACGATTCGAAGATGGCGTTCAACCGCATCTTCCGCGAGTTCCGAACATGGAAACATTATCGCGGCGGCATGGCGGATGACGTTTGGCTTTACGATTTCAAAACCGGCGCCACGGAAAACCTAACGAACAATCCGGCGCAAGACATCTGCCCGATGTGGGGACCGGACAACAAGATCTATTTCATTTCTGACCGGGACAACCGGATGAATCTCTTCGTTATGGATCTTGCAACGAAGGAAACAAAACAGCTGACGCAGTTCACGGACTTCGACATCAAGTTCCCATCGATGGGCAAACAATCGATCGTGTTTGAGCAGGCTGGTCACATCTGGCGCTATGATCTGGCCACGGCCCAGGCCACGCCTGTGCCAATCGACATCAAAGAAGACTTCGACGGCGGGCGCGGCGGATTGGTCGATGCGGCTAAGCATATTGAATCTGTAAATCTCGCGCCCGATGGCGAGCGCACGATCGTCGTTGCGCGCGGCGATCTTTTTTCGGTCCCGGCAAGGAACGGGACGCCTCGCAATCTGAGCAAAACTTCAGGAGCGCACGAACGCGATGCAGTTTGGTCGCCCGATGGAAAATGGATTGCGTACAACTCGGACGCGACCGGCGAGAACGAACTCTATGTGCGTTCGCAGGACGGCAAAGGCGAGCCGCAACAAATCACGAATGGCGGAGACACTTATTACTACGCGCCGAAATGGTCGCCTGACAGCAAAAAGCTGCTCTGGAGCGATCGCTTGCAGCGGTTGCGCTACGTCGATGTTGCGGCCAAGGCCGTGACCCTGGTCGACCAGGACAAATTCGGGGAGATCCAGGGTTATAACTGGTCGCCCGACAGTCAGTGGATCACTTGGGCGCGCCCCGAAGAAAACGACATGCCGCGCGTTTACCTGTACTCACTCGCGAACAAACAGCAGACCGCCGTCACCGACACTTGGTACGGCTCGGGGGAGCCGGTCTTCAGCGATGACGGAAAATATCTGTTGCTCGCTTCCGCGCGCGATTTCAAACCAACTTTTGGCGATCAGGAATTCGCAAATGTCTATCGCGACATGCAGCGCGTTTATCTCGTAACGCTGGCGAAAGAAACTGCAAACCCGCTCGCGCCGAAGAGCGATGAAGTCGGCAAGGCCGCGGAAAAACGAGAGAAAGAAAAAGCGAAGCAAGCTGAAGAGAAAAAACCGGAGGCAAGTCCAGGCGAGAAAAAAGCGGACGAAAAATCGAAAAAACCGGTTGTAGTGAAAGTTGATACCGATGGAATCCAGAATCGGATCGTTGGCCTGGAAATTACGCCGGGAAACTATCGCAACATCCGGATGCTGGATGATAATCGCATCTTTTACCTGCGCCGCACAGGCGGCGACGAGGTGGGCGAGGATGACGAAGGGTTATTCTCGGACAGGGACAAAAAATCGCACCTCTGCGCTTACAATCTCGACGACCGCAAGGAGACCGTGATCGGTGACGCCAATAATTACCAGATCACGTTCGACGGAAAAAAGATGCTGGTGAAGATCAAAAAGGACTACGCCATCATCGAGATTCCCAAAGATAAGATCGAGACCAAGGATCACGAGCACAAGATCCAGGGACTCGACATGCAACTGGATCGCCGCGCGGAGTGGCGCCAGATCTATTTCGAGTGCTGGCGGCAAATGCGCGACTTCTTCTTCTCGCCGACGATGAACGGCATTGATTGGAAGGCGATGCGCGACAAGTACGCGGCGCTGTTGCCGTTCGTGAATCATCGCAACGATCTCACCTACTTGTTAGGCGAACTGATTGGCGAATTGAACATCGGCCACACGTATGTTGGAGGGGGCGAGCGGCCGGACACTCCACGCATCAAGTTGGGGCTGCTGGGCGCGGAACTTTCCCGCGACCCGGCCACACGCGCCTATCGGATCGAGCGCATTTTACCAGGTGAAAACTGGGACAAGAAAACGCGCTCACCGCTTACAGATATCGGCGTGAATGTAAAACCCGGCGATTACATTCTGGCAGTCAACAACACGCCGGTCTCGAGTTTGCCAAACCTTTACGACGCGCTCATCGGCACCGCCGGCAAACAAGTGATCCTTCGCGTGAATTCCAAACCGACTGACGCCGGTGCACGTGACGTTACCGTTGTGCCCATTGATGACGAAGCGCCACTTTATTACATCGATTGGGTGCAAAAGAACATCGATTACGTGACGAAGAAAACAGGCGGCGAGGTTGGTTACATTCACATTCCCGACATGGGTCAGCCCGGCCTCAACGAGTTCACGAAGCTTTACTTTCCGCAAATCCGGAAACACGCGCTCATCGTGGATGTTCGCGGCAACGGCGGCGGCTTTGTCTCGCCGCTCGTGATCGAGCGATTTTGGCGCGCGCTGACGATGATCGGTATCGCGCGCAACGGCATGCCGCAAACCGACCCGTCACAAACGTTCACCGGCCCGATGGTAACATTGATCAACGAATTCTCGGCCTCCGATGGCGACATTTTCCCTTACCGATTTAAATCGCTTGGACTCGGCAAACTCATTGGCAAACGGACTTGGGGCGGCGTCACTGGCATTCGCGAATCGCTGCCGCTTGTCGACGGCGGACAATTCTTCAAACCGGAATTCGCGCTTTACTCTAAAGACGGCAAACAATGGATCGTGGAAGGTCACGGCGTTGATCCTGATATCGTGGTGGATAATGATCCCGGAAAAGAATTCAAAGGCGAAGATCAACAGCTTGATCGCGCTATTCAGGAAATGCAGGACGAGCTGAAGACAAAACGCTTCGATTTTCCGTCGCCCCCGCCCTGGCCAGATCGAAATCCTGCTGGCCAAAACTAGCGGCGGGTTTAAACGCTTGCAGCCGCGGCACGGATTTTCGAAATTACAGAAGGGCCTCCCCAATCGCGGAGTCATGTCGAATCGGCGAAATAATGCGCGGTAAATCCTAATTGATCCCACGCTTGATCGGAGCACCGCAACGAATGCAGTTCAAAACTGCCACCCTCCGCAACGCGCGGGGCTGCACCGAAAAGCGTAATCCTAAGAAAGGCGATTTGCCCCAACTGCCAGCTGTCAAATCGCAACGGAAGGATTAAGCGGTCAGCCGGATGGAACGAGCCTTTGCAAACCGAACTGATGCCGGGCGGTTGCTGTCGGAGAAGCTCGAAAAGTATGCGGGACATGACGATGTAATTGTGCTCGGTCTCCCGCGCGGTGGCGTTCCGGTTGCTTATGAAGTGGCGAAGCGCCTGCGCGCACCACTCGACGTTTTTATCGTGCGCAAACTCGGCGTGCCTGGATTCGAAGAACTGGCTGCTGGCGCGATCGCATCTGGCGGGGTGCGCGTGTTGAACCAGGATGTTGTGCGCGCAATACCGTACGCAACCGAAGCGATTGAGGCAGTGACCGCAAAGGAAACAGCCGAACTTCAAAGACGCGAACAAATTTATCGTGAAGGACGCCCCGCGCCGGAGTTGCGCGACAAGATCGCGATCTTGGTCGATGACGGATTGGCTACTGGCGCAACCATGCGCGCGGCGGTGAAGGCATTGCAACAGCGGGGTACCGCGAAAATTGTCGTGGCAGTGCCGGTAGGGCCGCCAGACACCTGCCAAGAGATTGCACAGGAAGCCGATGAAACCATCTGCCTAAGCACGCCTCCATTCTTTCAAGCTGTGGGCCAGTATTACGACGACTTTTCGCAGACTGGCGACGACGACGTGCGCGAGCTGCTGACCCGAGCTGCGCAAGAGATTTCCCAACGAAACAAAACGGATCAGCAATGACGGACGCCGAAGTTGTTCGCGTAATCGCGCAGCCGATCACAGACCATTTGGACGATTGGCGATGCGCTGAACCAAAGCGGCGCGAGTACGCGCACGCACTGCCAAAGCTTGCGCGAAACCGAAACGCATCTGCCATGGATTTTGCACGAAGTGCTTTCGGAGTGCGATGCGTCGTCGCATCGCTTTGATCGCGTGATTAGAAAGCGTAGCAGTAGGACGAATAGATGAATGAAGTACAAATTCAGGCCGGACACGTAGTTCTCTCTGGAAACTTAACCATTCCAGAGAATGTCGTTGCACTCGTCCTCTTCGCGCACGGCAGCGGGAGCAGCCGGCACAGTCCGCGTAATCAATTTGTGGCGCGCACACTCAATCGTGCCGGGCTTGGAACGTTACTTTTTGACTTACTGACGCCTGAAGAAGAAGCGCTCGACATCTACACTCGTGAACACCGGTTTAACATCAGTTTGCTGGCCGAGCGCCTTGTGTACGCTACCACCTGGGCCGGGCAACAAGCGCAAACGCGCGATTTAAGCATCGGTTATTTCGGCTCGAGCACGGGCGGAGCTGCGGCATTGGTGGCAGCGGCCGAACTTCTACAGGACGTCGGTGCGGTCGTTTCGCGTGGTGGGCGTCCCGATCTTGCTGGCGATGCCTTGCCACGAATCCAGGCGCCGACATTGCTCATCGTCGGTGGCAACGATGACTCTGTTATCGAGCTAAACGAAATCGCGCGCGACCAGATGCACTGCAAAGTGAAGCTGGAGATTATCCCCGGCGCAACGCACTTATTTGAGGAGCCGGGTGCACTGGAGCAGGTCGCCAAACTGGCAAGCGATTGGTTTGTCGACCATCTCGGCGCGGGCAAACATTGATAGCTACAGCACGTTTTTCGACAACGCTCATCGCCGTCACACCGGTCTTGCTCATTAATAGGAGAAGCGATCGATCAAGGAGATCTACCTTATGGATCTGGCGTTGGACTATTGCGTCAAATACAGCGCGCTCGATGCCCGCCATCTCGGATTGAACACGCATGTCATCGTCGGTGGCTGCCGCGGGATTGAACTTGAGCCGGGGGACATCGATCACGCGCTTGACGAGATGAAACATGTCGGCGCAGTTCTTTTGAAAAGCAGCGAACTGTAGCTGGAGTCGGCTTGTCCGTCGTAGCTTTTGCGAAGGCGGATGACTCCGGCAGCCGCGGCCAACGACCGCGGCTACAACTAGGTTTGTTTTTGGTAAACGGATTCGGCGCGGATAGAACGCGCCAAATCCCATGATCCATCACAGCTCGAATTTTGTGCCAACGGCTCAGTGTCCTCTTACTACGATGGTGCCGCTGATGGTACCGCTGGTCTCGCCGGTATCAAGGTTCGAGCATTGGTCCGTGGTGAAGCTGCCTCTAGCACCAGCGTACCGGCCCGTTCCGCCGATAATGGTCCACGGATCCACATGGCGAAGATCGCCGTTCGCGCATAAACCACTGTTAATTCCCAAAAAGCACGCCAAAATGCTGTCACCGTTGGCGGCGTCTCCCACTATCAAACGACTTCCCCCGGCGTTCCCAGGTGGCGTATTCGCGAAAGCGAAGTCCACTGGGATCGAATAAAACAGTGTGAATGGACCAAGCGCCGTGTCGGTTGACGTGGCGCTCCCATTGACATAAATCCCTTCCGCTGGATCGGGAAAAGGCGCGCCACTTTCGGTCCCTACGATAGTACCATTAATTCGTATGACTCCCGCTTCCACCGCGGAGCTGATGAGCGCCACGGTCAGGAAGATTGCTGTCATTAGGCTGATCCTTTTGATGTTATTCATAATTTTGATTTTCTTTCTGATTTTGGCCTTCCGTGATTTTGCGTCATTGCGAAATCATTTCTGGCCTTCACTGATGTACAGAACGGAAATCAGCGCGAGGTTATGACCAAGTGTGGGAATTTTTTCAGACCAAAGGAAACAAAAGGCAGGGAAGACTCTACTTGGTTCCCTGGGAGTGAAAGACTGTCTCTGTTCTCTTTGCCCACTCCCGAAAGCCTTCGGAGTTGCCTTCTGTTACAAGGATTGCTTCGGCGAGCCCCCCTTCGGCTGCGCTCAGCAATGGCGTCGACTGGATGACTGTAGAGGCAGCCGTGTCGGCTGCTTTAGGGAAATTGCAGGCGGCACGCCTGCCACTACAGCGCTGCTTTGGCGCGAGGGAGGCGACGTACACACGAAGAAAAGATCTTAAACTGAGCAGCTCATCGATTTTCTTGCAGAGATGTCTACGTAGGCCAGGCGAGCGCTTCGACGCCGCCGACGCATGACTTTGTTTTTCAGTCCATCGCCCGGCGGTAATGCGCGACCGCCGGGCGCGCCGCAACAAACAAACACAATTCGTCGCCTACTGCGTGGTAAAGGTGCTGTCGCTGCCGTACCTGGTGCCGACACTGTTGGTAGCTACAATTCGAAAATGATAACTAGTATTCGTAGCCAAGTCACCGATGTTCGCAGCAATATTTCGGAAGGTGTTTCCAGTGTGACTGTGCACAGCTGTGGTGCGCCCGTAACCGTTCGTAGGGCCATATTGGAAATAAACGCTCGTGCTCAATCCATGCGGATCCAGCGTTCCATTGAGCCTCGCTGAAGAGGCGGTTACGTTGGTGGCGGGGTTCGTCGTGACGACCGGAAATCCGGTCATGGCAAGCGTGGTAAAGGTTGTGTCGTTACCGACGTAGTCCCAGCCGTGTTACTCGCTACAATTCGGAAATGATAGGTGGTATTCGCGGCTAAGCTGTTGATGTTAGCACTGACAGGCTGGGACGTGTTTCCGTTCTGAATCTGGGGAGCGGTTGTGAGTCCGTAGCTTGTGGTTGTGCCATATTGAAAATGAAAAGTAGTGCTCAACCCATCTGGGTTGAGCGACCCTTTAAGTGTGGCGGAAAAACTCGCGATGAACCCTGCCGGATTAATTCATTGACCTGCATCACGGATTATTCAGAGCTGTTCGCGGCGCAGGTCTATTGATCTGAAGCTGTGCGCTCACTTTTTGGATTTGTGCGGCTTGGTCATTAAGCCGTGCCGTCAGAGCCTCCATTCCCTGCTTTAGTTCGGCTATCGTCGTTTCTTGCTGCTCGATCTTGCGGTGCGCTTTGAGGAACTCATTGAGCAACATGGCGTTCACCGCTTCGTAGCGAACGGTCTCCGGTTTTCCATCCTTGTCGCAGGTGATCAGGTCCGGGCTGATCTGGGCCGCTTCCTCCGCGATCAGACCAAAAGAGAGCGCACGCGTAGGATCAACCTCCTTCTTATAGCGGAAGCTGACCGGCTTGAGCGCAAACAGCGCTTCGCTGGATTTGTTCATCGGTTTGATCTCCTCCTTGTACCGCCGCGAGGAGGAAAGCGTCCCGATCTTGTCGTCTGAATTGACGTAAACCGCTCGGCCATTCGCTACAGAAGCGTAAATGTTGCTGATGCGAGTGGTGTTGCTCTCCCCAGCCACGCCAAAGATACCCGCGCCGATACAGACATTGCCATCGCCGGTAGTCAGGTTGTAGCCAGCGCTCCCACCCATGGCCGTATTGCCGATGCCGGTGGTGTTGCTGTAGAGCGCGTTAACACCGTTGGCCGTGTTGTTGTCGCCGGTGGTGTTGCTAATGCAAAAACGCTGTCAGCTTTGCATCTGAGTGTACCACGAACCGGTTTCCGTCGCCGCGATGCACATCTACAATCCATATTGTTCGCCGTTGAGCATCCACGGCTGAGACCCAGCCTGAACTCCATCCGGCTTTCTCGAGATTGTCAGCGATCACTTCTCAACACGTCATCGCCGTCTGCTTTTACTGATTGTTCAAAACCGTTTGCTGTGCTGCTTTGCTCACTTCAAGCTGTGCACGCACTTTCTGAATCTGCGCTGCCTGCTGTTTCACGGTTGCAGTTAGCGCCTCAATTTCCTGATGCTGTTGTGCAATAGCAGCCTCGAAGTCTTTCCGCTGCCGCTCTACCTTTCGATGCTCTTTCAGGAACTCGTTGAGCAGCATCGCGTTCACTGCATCGTAACGGACGGTTTCTGGCTTACCTTCGGAATCCCGCGTCACTAAATTGGCATTGATGTCGGCTACTTCCTCGGCAACCAAGCCGAACTGCGGTGTGCCGGATGCATCGATTTCTTTCTTGTAACGGAAGCTGACTGGCTTGAGTGCGAGAACGGCTTCACTGGCTTTATCCATCGGTTTGATGTTTTCTTTGACGCGCCGAGTAGAAGCGAGTGTGCCTATCTTATTACTCGCATCAACGTAAACTGCTCGCCCAGACGCCAAGGAAGAATAAACGTTCCTGATACGGGTCGTGTTGCTCTCACCGGCAACCCCTAAGACCCCCGCACCGATGCAGACATTGCCACTGCCGGTCGTCAGGCTCAGCCCGGCTTGAAAACCTAATGCCGCGTTGAGACCGCCGCTGGTGTTGTTATAGAGCGAGTTAACGCCATAGGCCGTGTTGCTGTTGCCGGTGGTGTTGCTTATGAGCGCGTTCGCACCGTTGGCCGTGTTGTAATGGCCGGTGGTGTTGCTTACGAGCGCCGCACCACCATCAGCCGTGTTGAAGTAGCCGGTAGTATTGCCATTGAGCGCATAAGAACCGTTCGCTGTGTTGTAATAGCCAGTGGTGTTCCGATTGAGCGTATAAGCGCCGTCGGCTGTGTTGTAGTTGCCGGAGTAGTTGCTACCGAGCGCATAAGCACCGTTGGCCGTGTTGTAATTGCCGATGGCGTTGCCACCAAGTGCGTTCGCACCGTTGGCCGTGTTGTTATTGCCGGTGGTGTTGCCTCCGAGCGCAGAAAAACCGTTGGCCGTGTTGGCGCTGCCGGTGGTGTTGCTAAAGAGCGCACTGACACCGTCGGCCGTGTTGAAGTAGCCGGTAGTGTTGTTATAGAGCGCATTGGCACCGCTGGCCGCGTTGTCGTTACCGGTGGTGTTGTTAAAGAGCGCTTCAAAACCGTTGGCCGTGTTGTAGCCGCCGGTGGTGTTGCTATAGAGCGCACTGACACCGTCGGCCGTGTTGGAGTAGCCGGTAGTGTTGTTATAGAGCGCATTGGCACCGCTGGCCGCGTTATCGTGGCCGGTGGTGTTGCTAAAGAGCGCATTAACACCGTTGGCCGTGTTGGCGCGGCCGGCGGTGTTGTGAAAGAGCGCTTCAAAACCGTTGGCCGTGTTGTAGGTGCCGGCGGTGTTGAAAGCGAGCGCATAACTACCGTTGGCCGTGTTGTAGGTGCCGGTAGTGTTCAAAACGAGCGCACCAAAACCGTTGGCCGTGTTGTCGTTGCCGGTTGTGTTGCTGTAGAGCGCTTCAAAACCGTTGGCCGTGTTGTCGAATCCGGTTGTGAGGCTGAAGAGCGCGTCGGAACCCTCAGCGGGGTTGAAGTTGGCATAGCCTCCGTCCGGCGCTGGGCTAACCGCTTGAGCCGCCGGCGAAAGCCCGAAGCAGATGAATGTGAATGCAACGAACAATTTGAAGATTTTCATGATTTAATCCTTGGTTTTTATGGTTGTTTGCGAGTGAACCGTTTGCGGAGAGGCCTTGCTCAATTCAAGCTGTGCGCTCATTTTCTGTAGCCCCGCAGCAAGCGCTGCAATTTGGTTTTGCTGCTGCACGGCATTCGCTTCCAATTTTTGCACCTTGTGCTGTTCCTCGACAAACGCCTTGTGCTCTTTTAGAAACTCATTGAGCAACATCGCGTTTACCTGATCGTATCGAACGCTGTAGGGTTTTCCCTCCTTATCGCGCACCACCAGGTCAGGATTCACCTTGTCCACCTCTTCGGCCACGAGTCCCAACTGTGATATGCCTGCCGGGTCGATCTCTTTTTTGTAGCGGAAACTGACTGGCTTGAGTGCAAAGAGCGCTTGGCTGACGTTGTCCATTGGCTTGATGTCTTCCTTGAACCGCACCGAGGAGGTGGCGGTCCCAAGCCTGTAATTCGAGTTAATGAGAACCGGCACTCCGCTGGCAGAGGTTTGGCCAAAAATACTGGCGATATAGCAAGCATTGCTTTCTCCCCCAACACCGGTCATCCCCGCACCAATACAAATGTTACTGTTACCTGTTACGGCGTTTCCAGCGCCAGAACCCAGAGCCGTATTGTAGCCGCCGGTGGTGTTGCTATAGAGCGCACCAGCGCCAATGGCCGTGTTGCCGCCGCCGGTGGTGTTGCTAAAGAGCGCATCGCCACCGGTGGCCGTGTTATGGACGCCAATGGTGTTGTAAAAAAGCGCCTGAGTACCGGTGGCTGTGTTGCCGAACCCGTCGATGTTGCTAAAAAGCGCGAAGGCTCCAGTGGCCGTATTATTTACACCTGTGGTGTTGCTTAAAAGCGCCCCCGCGCCAATAGCCGTAGTGTCGTCAGCAGCATTGGCAAGCAGGGTTCCGGCGCCAATCGCAGTGTTAAATACTCCGGTCGTATCGCTCAAGAGCGAGAGATAACCGATTGCGGTGTTATAGCCGCCGGTGGTGAGACTCAAAAGGGCATTTTGCCCTTCTGCTGTGTTGCCTCCAGCATAGCCCCCGTCCGGCGCGGGAACAACTGCGTGCGCTGCGGGCGAAAGCGCGAAGCAGGCGAACGGGAGGGGCATGAGAAGGAGAGCAAGCCGCAAAGGCGACCGACCGATTGATTTTTTTAAGTGTGGAGTTGTCATAATTTTGATTTTGCCAGGTGGATTATTGAACTGCATTAACTTTTTAAACTTCATCTTTTCTCCTTTGGTTGATTCAAAATTTCCTTTTGTTGTTTTGGCCTTATTTGGCTCCTCATCATGAGAGGTCATTTCCGGCCGTTCACTGAAGTACAGAACGGAAATCAGCGCGAGGTTATGCGGAAAGTCGGCTTCGCCGCGTTAAAATCGTTGAAAGGTTGAAGTGTTGAAGCGGATAAGAAGCATAGATTACCGGCTTCGCTATAGAGCTCCGGCGTGGCAAGCGCGGATGTCACGGATCGAATTTTTAACTTCGCGGCGTCTGACAGAGACGCTCTACAAGTCCGGCGCTACGGATTCTGGCATTATCGGTGATGCCGATTCAGAGCGCCATAGGAGGAACGCTGCGGCTCAATTTCGGTAGTTGTTAGGGCAATGGTACCGGGAACGAGGTCTGATAGACGTTGTTTGCCCAATGATTCCCGCTGCCGGGTCAGGTCCCAGCCGAGATCAACGCCAGGGAGAGGGGCGATGCGTTCGTCAGGGTCGGTGCCGCTGTGTAACACACTGTTGCCGGTAACAAGCACATCGTCCGGTATCGGATCGATGACAGGATCTCTTAATCAATCTTGTCTTCATAGTTGGTGTTTTCTTGCTTTTAGCTTTTTCGCCTTCCCTGGCTCTTCCTCAATCCCGCGTCGGCAATGAGATTATAATAAACTGGGCCTTAAAAGGCGCTCAGGAACTCGTCAAACGCGCGCATCGTTGAGTGAAAGTTATCCTCAAGAAACCAGAAATGCGTGTTTCTTGGAAAGATAAGCAACTGTTTCTGTTGAGACCCGAGCGCGTTGTAAAGCGCGGTGGCGCGCGCCTCGCCGATTTGAAAATCATATGCTCCATCGACGACTAACGCTCGCGCTCGAACTGCTGACATTGCAGGAACCATTACACTGTCAAAGAATCCCGGGAGTCCCTGCTGTACAAGGGCCGGTATGCTGTCGGCTTCCAGCATGGCGTAAAATGTTTCGAACGTCTCAGCATTAACGGTCGGACTTCCCGTGACCGGATCGTAACCGAATGCAAGCACATAGGCGATCTCGGGTGGCAGCGCAATGCGGTCCGCGCCACTCGCGATCACAGCCTCCAGCAATGCGATCAACTCGGGCGGGGTATAAAGACCGTTGCCCGGCATACCGGACAGCCCGATGCCAGCAACTAGTTCTGGATGACCAGCAGCGAGCAACGTCGTCACCCACGCTCCCTGACTATGGCCAATGATGACCGGCTGTCGGCCTGTGGCTGCCAGAATGTAGGTTGCGGCGGCTGCCACATCGCCGACCCGCTCGGGAAGTCCGATCGTGAAATAATTCGCGGGGCGGTCCGACATGCCCATTCCCCGCATGTCGAGAGCATAGACATCATAGCCACGCAAGGCTAAATAGTCCATCACGCTTCGGCCCGGAAAGTCCCACGTTTGCGAATTGCCCCACGTGCCGTGGACAAGCAATACGGGCACCATGTTGCCGCCAGTTCTGTGCTTTTGTCTGACAAAAATCGATAGGCCATCGGCCGTTGTAACGTAAAACTGGTGTTCTTCGATTGGCGGCGGCGAGCATTGCGCCGGAGAAGGCGCAGCGACCAAACCAGCGATTGCCATTATGCTAAGCAGAAGTTTGGGAGTTCTCATAAACTAATTTCGTTTGTTGTTTTGGCCTTCCGTGGCTTCTCGTCGTGAGAAGTTCATTTCTGGCCGTTCACCGAGGTACAGAACGGAAACGAGCGCGAGGTTACGACCAAGTGTGGGAATTTTTTCAGACCAAAGGAATTTCCGCGCTGCCGTTTGTCCGCTTGGTGTGCTGGCATAATCACCTCCATTCCACTTGAGCGGCGCGCGGCAGCCGGAGCTTCCATGAGTGGTAAGCGTTACACGTCGTGAAACAACAAGCCGCCACACGGCGAAGTGCGACGGCTGATTGTGAAATGCTGCTGCTTTAGGGATTGTTGACCACTTGCGGCGCAGGTTGTTTACTCGCGGCGGTGTATGACTTTGTTTTAATAGCGGTGCGCATCGCAACCGGTCTATACTCCTCCTCAGGAGGCCACTCTCGTGATTATCACTCATCGCTACTGCGTGGTAAAGGTTTCTGTCTCTGCCGTACCTGGTGCCAACACTGTTGGTAGCTACAATTCGAAAATGATAAGTAGTATTCCCAGTTAGGCCACCGATGTTGGCAGCAATATTCCTGAAAGCGTTTCCAGTCTGACTCTGCACAGCCGTGGTGCGCCCGTAATTGGTCGTGGTGCCACATTGGAAATAAACGCTTGTGGTCAACCCATGCGGATCGACTAAACCATTGAGTGTCGCCGAAGAAGTAGCCACATTCGTCGCCGGTTTGGTTGTGACGATTGGAAATCCGGTTGGGGGAAGCGTGGTAAAGGTTCCGTCGCTACCGAACGTAGTACCGGCCGTGTTACTCGCTACAATTCGGAAATGATAGGTAGTATGCGCGGCTAAGCTGTTGATGTTAGCACTGACAGGCCGGGACGTGTCTCCGGTCTGAGTCTGGGGAGCGGTCGTGAGTCCGTAGCTCGTGGTCGTGCCATATTGAAAATGAAAAGTAGTGCTCAACCCATCTGGATTGAGCGACCCTTTAAGTGTAGCGGAAAAACTCGCGATGAACGCTGCCGGATTAGTTGTGACGATCGGAGGCCCGTTCGCCGGTAGGATTTCCGGTAGGATTTTTAGCGTGAATTTTTGGTTTGCTCCGATTCCCCACGTCCATACGTAGGTGCCCGGTGTTACGCCCAGGGTTGCAAAAGTCTTGCCTGTGTAGATCGCCATGTCCGATAGAGCAGTACCAGAGACATAGCCGGTTGGAACACTGAGAAGGCTTCCCCAGAAGATCCTGGCTATTCCGACCATGTCGCCGCTGCCATCGCTGGCAGCCGTGAGGCCACCGGTCCCGAAACTCGTCGGTCCAAACGGCACGGAGTAGTTGTCTACGCTGGAAGAAGTCGGCCCCGTGCTGATGCCGATGCTTCCGTGGAGGGGAAGAAGCACGCTATAAGGGCTCAGGTGGGGATCTAGGGAACCCGAATAAGAAAAAGTCAGTCCAGTCAGATTAATGCGTCCGCTTCCGATCGCGACGACATTGGGCCCGACTTGCTGCAGCGTTACGATGTAACCGGCTTGGGCGCTCTGTCGGATGCCGAGGCAGGCGAACACGAGCGCGATGAGGAGAGCAAGCCGCGAAGACGAACTGCCGATTGATTTTTTTAAGTGTGGAGTTGTCATATTATTTTGATTTTTCCAGGCGGATTATTGAACTGCATTAACTTTTTAAGGTTCATCTTTTCTCCCTTGGTTAATTCAATATTTCCTTTTGTTGTTTTGGCCTTGTTTGGCTCCTCTTCGTGAGGAGTTATTTCTGGCCGCGAAGAACCAGAAAACAGAAGGAAACGCAATCAGCGAAGGTCGTCCCGAATCAGGTCTGTTCGGTAATCATCTTTGTTTCCCTCACTATCTCATTGCGGATCGGCGGACTCCAAGAGCGCAGGATTGAGAAGAAACGCGAACCGCTTTGTGCCACGTGTCTGCCTGGCCTACTAAAATCCGTCGGGATTGGGTTGCTCAACGCGCGATTAATCCAGATCGTATACTTCGGCCAAAGCAACTCCAGCGGTGTTATTTACACCGCCGACAATCGCGGTGTAGTTGCCCGGTTGCAGATCAGCAATAATTGCCGACTCGCTTGCCGCAGTCGGAGCGTGGCCGCTGTTCTGAATATCGCTAACCTGATCGCCGGTAATAATCC